>Ga0209709_10002569_pt1 | contig 15693 bp, 18 predicted proteins | sample ArcticOcean_MG_C_2_FD_187435 | JGI IMG/M metagenome (GOLD analysis project Ga0209709, IMG submission 187435) | Marine microbial communities from western Arctic Ocean - ArcticOcean_MG_CB4_136 (SPAdes) (version 2) | ecosystem: Environmental > Aquatic > Marine > Oceanic | place: Arctic Ocean... | reverse complement strand
GAATCTCCATCCACTACGGGTACTCCTGCTGCCGAAAGAGCGGAAGGCGCGGCTTTTTTCCACCATTTCTCTGTCGCTTCAATCTGCGCTTTAGTCAACGCTACATCTGCCTTATTCATAGCAGTAGTTGCAGCTCCACTCAGACCCATTTGTTTGTAACTAACATCTCCATACTGATCAATATGCTGTTCATAGTCGTTGTAGCCAATCGTCACATTAGCCACTTTAGTTCCTTCAAGGAAGCCAGTATTCATGTAGCTTTCTTTTTGTTTAGCCGTAAACGTCTCGCCATTGGCTGTACGGATCGCAAGATCCAAAGCACGATCATCGCGTTGTGCCTGAGTAGGTCGCTTCTTACCGTCCTTCTGTTGTTGTATAACACTTGCAATGTTATTTGATTGCACCTGTGCCTGTTCTTCCGCTGTAGGTGGCTTATATGTTAGAACCTGCTCCTGCTTAGATAAAGTCTTGTCGTTCAGACTTGCAGATGCCGTTGTTTTACGCTCATACTGTTTAGGTTTTGCTTCACTCCCCGCATCATCACTACCTAAAAAACCTGCAGCCACATCGCCCCCCAAGCCTACTGCTTGGCTCCCTCGCATCCAAAGGTGATTACCTATTACGGATGCGCCGTTCTCAAGATGGTCATACGTTGTACCTACCGCGCGTCCTACACCTTCAGCAATGCCTAAACCTTCATAGCCATCTAGTCCAAGGTACTCATTAAAGAACTCACCCACCCCCTGTGACTGTGACTTCGAGTCCGCAGGTATTTGTTTTGCCTTCGGATCAAGCTGATTACTTCCATATCTAACTGCAGGATCTACTACTGTTACTGGATCTGTTACTGGATCTGTTACTGGATCTGTTACTGGATCTGTTACTGGATCTGAAGTAGAAGTTTGCTGAGTCTGACCCCCTTGTGTATTTGTAGCTAAAGTCTGAGGTTGTATATACCCTCCCGCATTGTCCGTCGGCGCGGACGCTGAAGCATCAAGCGCCATTGAAGTGTTAACTCCGAGATTAGCCTGACCCGCACCCTCTATAAAGTCTATAATCTGTTCCGCTGTAAACGCATCTGCGCCCTCACCACCAAGCATCTGCCCAATGTCCGTCTTCTGCCCATTTGCATCTTCCATCATCGGTACAAATACTTTCGTACTTTTGCCATCGCGACCTGGGCCTGCAATTTCTTCAAACCCAGCGAACGTAGTCCCTTCAGGCAGAAAGTTATTAACTTCCAATACCTCGGCAATTAGATTCTCGACTATAGGCATCTGAGTAGGGTCATTCAGTGCTTGTAGTGCACCCTTTTTCCTTGCATTAAACACAAGCTTTTGGGCCTGCGCTGCCGTAACCTTCAATCTATCTGACCTATTTTTAAATGCGCCCGCAGCTATTGTCTGATTACCTTGAGTTAGGGACTGCTCTTGTATCGCTAGTGCGTTTGCCCTGTTAGCTGCTAAACTGTCATATCTAGTTTTTTCAAGTGTTACTGCTTCTTGTGCACGCGTAGCCGCATCTTGGTTCAAGCTCAGTTGTTCGTCAGCTCTGATATTACCTAATGATTGCTGTTGGAGCTGATCCGCATACTTATCATCTGATACAGCGTCACGTTCTCTCTGACGTCGGCGGTCTTTGAGCCCCATGTACATTGCCCAAACATTATCTAAAGTAGCCATAGTTATTCTTTCCCGTTACGCCAACATATACATAGAAGCTAGGCTAGTCGCCGTGCCTAAATTACTCGCGAATGCGTCAGCACTGCGTTTCTTATTACCTGAGATACGAGTTGATTCAAGACCTGCAGCATTACGCAACGAATCAGATCCCGTTTGACCTAACATGTTGTACGCGCTAAGTGCGTCAGATGCGGCGCTCGTATTACGTTCGTCTTGATCTAAAAAAGCCGAATTCTTGGACTGATCCATAAAATTAGAAGTCTGCATGTTACGTGTGCGCTCCATTTGCTTGGCAGCTTGACCTGATAGGCTTACACCCGCGCGACTACGGCTGCGTTGGGTGATACCTTTGGCTGACTTAGCAGCGAGCTGAGAATTAAAATCAGCACGATCAATGAGAGTTCGATCAGTTAAGGCACTATTTGCATAGTCATCCAACTGTTTCTGAAAATTTGCTTTGTAATTTGCACGATCTGCTTCTTGCTCCGAGCTTAACGCTTGTTCTGCCGTAGCCATTATTAGTTACTCCAGTATTTATCAAATAAATTTTTACCAGGGACGTTATTACGTTTCTCGCGAAGTGATTTAATAGCGTTAGATTCAAATGGACCTGAATAACCCGCTTTCTTAATACCTCTCTTCAAATCATAATTAGCGGTGTCATAAGCCTCTTTCATCTTCAATCCTTTTGCTGCGGCTAATGATGTCGCTGAATCAAGCATCGCGTTCTGCCGAGTAGCAGTAGCGTTTGCTTCAGCTGTAGCAACCTGAGAAGCGTTAGACGCTAATGAACCTAAGCTAGCGGCAGCGTTTATATTGTTCTTATTACCTAGATCGTTATAGCCTGATTTCATAGAATCTTGACGGGCTAATGCTGCAGAACTCGCATTACTAGTAGCTTGCTCTAATTGGCCGCCTAAGTTTGATGCCTCGTAACCCCCACCTTGTCCTCCTGCGAGCAATTGACCAGACCGATTTGGGCCGGCGGCTTGCATCACATCGGCTGACGCCATGCCACCTAAACGACCTGAATCGTCACGGTTCATTTTCTTTTGAAAATCTTGTTGTAAGGGAGCAGACCTAGCGCGAGCGCGTTGCGTATCCTCCTGCCCAAGCCTAATTTGCTTTTTGTTTTGCTCTGTTTGCTGTACCTGCGGTGCGCTAGCCATGTTGTAAGTCCTTATAAAAAACGCGGGTTGCCCCATTAAATCCAGTACGCTCGCGGTATTTTTCCCAGCCCTTGCGGTTACTACTAAACGAGATTTGATCAAAGCCTTTAGCCGCAGCGAACGCAGGCAAAGATTGATATAGCCGCATTAAGTTACTTACAGCCCCTGGAAGGAAAGCGAAGTCCACATGCAGCACTAATTTGTCGGAGTAACAGTCGGTGTATTCTTGCAGTAAAACAAAACCGAAATGTTCGGTACCCTCGTCATTCATTAAATTATAAAGGTACACTTTCCCGTTATAGAGTGCCTTCATGACATCTTCTGCAGTGCAATCGCTACCACCTTTGGTGATCGCTGCTTGCACACCATTTAGGTAATAAGTGTGCTTGTTATGAATCTGGTAAGGAGTGCTTAACTCGAACTGGAACATTAAATACCACCGTAGTTGACCTTACGCACCGCGCGTCCACTGTTATTTTCTGCACGCCCACGAGAATCAAGGATGGCTGCTTGGAAGACTGCACCGTGAAATGCTGCTAATTGATTATTAGCCCAAGGCATTCCTGGCATACCGTAAAGTCGGGATAATGCCCCATCGAGTAGGTGCTCATGAATCTCTAGCTCTACGCCAGAATCAATACCTGTTGAATTGGAGGTGGTGCTTATTACTGCACGCAGCACTAGCGTCGCATCGAGCGCTGGCACTGGCGTTAATCGAATCGTATTACCAAAATCAATAAGCGAACAAAATGTCTGTGTTGTATTTGGCGGTTGTTGATCATCTGCGATTTGGGGGACGTCCTTACTCCCGATAGTGGCACTTTTTATTTGAACAATCCGCGTTCCCCTAAAAGGCATATCAAGTTCCACAAGAGATTCTCCTACTACAACATTGTGGTCGTCTAGATCAGCACGCCACACAAGCGACTTCGTTAAGAATTCTTCCGATGCGCGTCGTAACGCTCGAATAATAATTAGGTCGGTGCACTCGGGTACAGACGGTAAAATCTCCGGTACTAGACTCTCAAACGTAACCGTAGCCATTTACAGCTCCTTCGCTTGGGCATCGCCCAATACTGATCCACCCAACTGTTGGGTGAACATTTGATAATAGGCCATTGCTTTCGCATCGTTAGATGTGTCTGCGTCCTTCAGAAACGCCCTGTAGAGCACAAAAGCCAACAAAGGGTTGCCGTAGGTCGAATCTATGTCAATCGACTCGTTAGCAGCAAAACTAGGGGGGTCTACGGTGAATACAGCATCTAATTGTCCGCTACCATTGTTAGGTGGATAGCATAAGAAGTGTTTTGACCCTAGTTTCTCAAGAATAACGTACTTAACAGTCGCAACTTGAGTATTGGAATACCATTTGGGTTCTTGAGCATCCAACATCTGTTGGTCAACAAGACGGACAACTGGGCCAGATACATTCGAGATAACACGATGCAAGTGACGATTACCAGCGGGAATCGTTTGATACACGCCAGTAGCCATTGGCATAGTCGCTCTTGAGGTAAACAAAAGCGGCTTCATACTCGCCATTTCTAACACACCATCATTTAAATGGGTCAGTAACTCTGCTTGAGGCCATCTCACGGCAGTCTCATCTAGCAAGAGAGTCGAAGCGCGGCTCAGAATTGATGAGATTGCGATAGTCATGTATGTTAAGCCTCTTGGAATGTTGCCCATGCAACGTCGCGATCTGCAGCGCTGATGTCATAGCCTAGTATTCTTTCAATGGATCTTACTTTTGGCGTGCCGTCGCGACCAAAATCTTTCGGGTTGCCTTCTTCAACCAGAATTCCTATTGCATCAACAGTAGGTGAAGCCTCTGGTTCTTTAATAGTTTTTAAGGTTGCGCGTACACGCACGCCGACTTTCGTACACCCTTGAGCCAATGCTGACTCAACAAGTGATTCGCGAACGTCCATTTCGACGCCAGCTTCCATACGGATTGCGATGCCATTCAGCGCAACCATTTGTAAAATGGGGGATACTAACTTCATGAGTGGGTAACTCCTAAAAAAATAAAGGTGGCTCCCCCTCGAAAGAGGGAGCCCTGCAATTAAAGTGCAGTGTCTACGGTGATCACACCGAAGTCTTCCAACAATGTTGGATTAGCTGGGTTGCCTTTGAACTGTGGCTTCAAGAAGCCAAAGATCTTACCGACAGCGATACCAGGCTGGTTATTGTAGTCAAAGTAATCTTCGTCCCAATAAGCCGTACCTAGATCAGCCATACCCAAAGCTTGAGCACCACATAACAAGGCACGTTGGCCTTCATCAACACCTGTTGCACCCATCTTAGAACCAGAGGCAGCGCCGCGAGTATCAAAGACATGGCGGAATTCGTGAATAATCACGCCGTCTACCATTACAGAGTTGGTACCCTTGAATAAGCTGTTCTTATCGCCGCGAACACCAGCATGGCGTACGTTAGCAATGAAATCAGCATCTAGCTTCAACTGCGCCATGCCCTGTGGAGTCATGAACAAGTGATACACTTCGTCACCGCCAGCACCCTTAATTCCACGGATATAATTATCCCTAGCGTGTGCTTTCAAGTTAACGATGTCTTTATAAGTCATGCTGGTGAGCGTACCTGCGGAAGCGGTATAACCTGTGCCTGCAGTAACACCAGAAGACTTCAAGTGAACAGTACGGTTTACACTTGGAGCTACGCTTGCTGCTGGAGCAAATTCCAAGGTAGACAACACGTTAGTTGCGCGAGTTGAGCCGTTAGTGTTCAAAGTGTATGGCAGTGAGCTCATGCTCAAGAATGCCATTTGGTCTAGACGGTCACCCATCCAATAGCCTAACTTATCGCGTGATTGCTCACGGAAGTTAATAATGGATTTCTGATCGGCCATTCGACCTGTTAATCGGTTAGCATGACGTAGTTGATCGATTTGGATCACAGTGTCATACGCTTTCATGGCCTCTTCGTTGCCTTCCAGCGTAGCGTCACCAGCGATACCATCGCCTTCTAAGTCTGCGACTAATGTTAGAACGGCGCGAGCACCCTTCTCTGATTTGGTTAACGTAGTGATACGTTGAACCATTGCGTTATGGCCCTTACCTGCGAACTGGTTTATAAAAGACGTATTACGAGCCACGCGCCATAAATCGCGAGCCCATGCAGTCTTTTGTTCGGAAGTAAGCGCCGCAAAATTGGTTGTAGCCATTTTGAGCCTCTTTACTTAAACAAAATATGTGCAAATTAACTGGAGCCTTTTGCACCAGTTTCGGGTTCCCGTATCGAGGGTTTGACGAAGTAATACGCCTTTTAATGTGGGCGATCACAACGCGGTTAACGCACCGCGCATGTCGAGCTCATGTATCGTCTGAGCTATCACTGAGATGAATAATAGTAGTTCAGCTATTATTACACAACACTTAAACGAGATCCCCGCGCATACGAGCGCGTGTGGCCTCTGGGAGAGCGTCAAACTCTTCATCTGTTAGTTTATTAATATCGATCATTTCAGAACTTGACTTACCACCAGATTCGCCCTGGTTCATTTTCGGAGGTTGAGCATTAGATGCTTCAATATTCCCCTTGATGTTTGTTTTACGGGGCTTAGCTGTAGGCTTAACTTCTTTAGGTGAAAGTAACTCCGGACGAACCACACGAATTGCGGCATCGGCTGCACGGCGCACCGCTTCAGCTGGCGAGTACCCTTGGTTTAGGTACGCCTGGTTAAACACGACAGCTTCGGAGTTAAGGTCTTCGTCAAACTGATCCGAGTCAGTGTCTAACTGCGGAAACTCAGTGAACACTGTTTCGAGTGTGGATTTTAGCTCTAGCTTCGCTTCAACGCGTGCTTCAAGCGCATCCATGTCGATGACTTCGGCCACGGGCTGCCTGTATGAGTCGAGCATTTGCTTTTCGAGTCTAGCTGATTCTTTTAAATCGCCATCGAGTAAGGCTGTACCCTTACGCTCAGATAGCTCTAAGATGTCTACGTCGGGGGCAGCGTCTGCCGCTGCACGAACTTCCGCCAACTCTTTACGCAGTTCAGCAGCTTCGTTCTCCGCCTTACGCTGTTTAGCAACGACATCATCAAGACGCCGTTTAGGAATCATGTGCTTTTTAGCTTCGGGTTCTTCAACGGCTTCTACTGTTTCTTCGACATCTTCTTCAACGACTTCTTCTGCCGTTTCTTCTGCCGTTTCTTCGACTGCTTCTTCGACTGCTTCTTCAACGACTTCTTCAACGACTTCTTTTGCCGTTTCTTCGACTGCTTCATTAACAGTCTCTTCGGGGGCATCATCAGTTAGCTCATTGCCAAAATCTAAATCCTTAATGTCATCGTCAGAATGGTCTGTTTGATCGGGTAAGTAGCTATCCATATCGATAGCGCTTGCGGTTGCTGCTTCGGGCATAAATCACCTATTTTTTGGGGTTAAGGGGTCTTACTTGGGGTTTTCTTAGCATCAAGTGACTGACGTTCTTTAGCATCGTGTTGCATAAGCGATACCGCAGTTCGGGTCACCGAATCTTGTTGGCGCGTCTGTGCAGTGACTTGTGCCAGTTGCAATCGAACTTGCAGTTCTTCTCGCTTCATCTGAACCTTGGCACTAAGTTCTTCTAGGGCTAATTCATGCACATTGCCGTCTTCGCCTAGTTCTTCTGCTTTAGCCATTGCCAGCATAGATTGCGATTCTTTAACTGCTTTATCTGCTTCAAGGTTAGCGAGTTCAAGTTCAGCCTGACGAATCATCATCTCCTGCTGCTTCTGTTGCATTTGAATCTCTTCTTCACTCGGTGCAGCGAGCCCTGCTAACTGTTTCACTTCTTCTGCAATATCTCGCTTCGCTGCTAAATGACTGTACTCAACCACACGGTAATCAGGAATCATGACACCTGCTTGGCGTAGCTGTAGCGCTTCAGAGAACTGGCTCTCTTCAAAGTTGTCACGCGCTGGCTGAGTAGAGATTACAACGCTGTATTCACCCAACGTCAGGTCGTTAATAATCTCGCCTTCCGGAGTCGCCTGGTTAACAGTCATTTCCTCTTGCGCGTTTGGATCAGTTGGATCTGGCATTGCAGGGTTAGTAATTTGAATCAAGCGTTCTTCCACATAAAACTGCTGCACAAGCTCAAGAATCTTTTCCGCCAGCATGTGACGGGTGCGCGCAAGGTTATCCAGCGGCACTTGAATCTGAATCTGTCCACGTTCCTGCTTTGATTTAAGAGCAACACCAGAAACTTCTGCAGACTCATAGCCCAACATAGCGTCAGAGACACCTGAGATTTCCTTGATGTTATGCGCAGCTTTCTGCGTAATACGATCAATGCCCGTAGGGATTTGGTTTGGTTGAATCTTGGAAGGCGGAGCTGTGCCACGCGCATGAACAATGTGCAGACCTGTCTCTGCGCCACGTTCTGTCAGATCTTCATTGGTCATATTGACCAGGGAACCTTCTTCTGTGATCCAACCGGAGTTGGCCGTCGTATTGACGATGTGTAGCTCTTGTGAAGAGATCTTGTTGAGTTGCTCTTGTGGTGAAATTAAGTTCTTAACCATCCCAAAAGGCTTGCCTCTGCGGAAATAGCTGAAGTACGGCACGATAGTAAACGTCTTGTAGGGTGACCATTCATCGTGAAGTAGAATTTTATCGGCGCTGACTGTCCAACGTACTCTAGGCGCAAGCCGTTTTTGGATGAATAAACCAAACTGCTGCCCAAACTGCTGTCGTTTAGCATCATCCCAAGTCTCAGGGACGGGGCGCATATCACCCGCTTCGGGGTCAATAAACCACTCTGACATGCACATACGTTTATGCTGTCGTTCCACCACGCGTACGCTGCGGATGGTTTTATCAGTAAGCCCATCATCAGTAAGATCAAAACTAGCAGAGTCGCCAAATTTGTTGTCTTCCACCGCAACACTGTCACCGCCGTATATATCGCCACCAACGGCTAAAGATTGTAAGGAATCAGCGATTTTCTCGCCGTAGGTTTGCTCAATTTGATCGAGAGAGAGCCAACGTGTGGTGATAACTTCCTGCCACGTTTTAGGGTCATACTCTTTTGCGTCGACGTCAATTAATACGTCCAACGGGTCAAGTGAGTTAATTTCCACTTCACCTTGAATACTGTCGTCAAAGTTAATGCGTACGTCAAAATAACCACGGTCTTGAATCAATCCATCAGAAAATACTTGGCTTTCAACCCAATCTAACTTGTTGTTGTCCCCAATCTGCATGACTACTTTTGTCAAAGCTGTCGCCGTGTCTTCGTTACCATTAGTTCGCGGTTTGAAATTTATCTCGGCACGTTTAGCAGTCTGCTCACCTAATACGGTGTTCACCGTAGAAAGTATTGTGTTAATGGTCAGCGCAGGACGGCCTTCATCCGCAAGTTTCTTTGCATCCGCTGCGTCCCATTGTTCTCCACAATAGAAGCGGTCATATTTCTTCGCCAGCCCCACATATTCACTGTGTCCGTTGTCGCGAAGACGGATATATCTCTTCCAGTTGTCGTGTGCAACCTGTGAAGGTTCTTTATTTACTTTGCCATGTGCCATTTTCGATCCTAAAAAGTATCCAGCCAAAAGTCTGCAACGGTAGTAGTTGAGCTGCTATTCTACCGCTTAGATCATAATTTCAAAAGGTGTGGGCCTTTCACCCACCCGTCTTTGGTGACACCCCATCACCTCCGATACCCCAAAAAACTATTGCATTCAGGGGCTACGAACTTTATGCGCTCATCGATGAGCGCTTTATATTTCCACTTAACAGTGCTCCAAGACGTTTATCCCGCCAACCCAGTACAGGCTTCTTTACTACAGCCCTGGGGCTTACAATGTCATCGAGCATTAACCCAATCCACGCCAATGAGTCAACGCAGTCATCGTGCACACCCATCGGGAAGCGCAAAAACTCGTTAACCATAATTTGTATCGTGTCGTCACCGTTGGGGAAATAAACCATACCCTGTTGCATCCGACCTTGTATTGATCGTGCACGGGTTTGCTTATCGCGCTTGCCGGGCTTTAATCCTTCGTAGAAGAATGAATATAAACTGCGTTCACGGATACGTTGATTCAGTAATGGGCCTATCGCCATTTCAATCTGTCCGCGCTCAATGCCTGTGATCTTCGATTTCCAGCGCACGTACATGTCGAGTATCGCTTCGATGATCTCTAGTGATCCTTTTTTGAATCGTTTGATGTCGAGTATCCAGATGTTGTCTTGTTGGTCGACGCCGACGGTGATGCCCACCGTGAAATCGTTTGCCTCATTCTTTCCAATTGCCAAGTCCCACGCGGTGTAAGTGTGTAACTCATCAAGGCTAGGGCGTTCTGATGCCTTGTACCATCGGAACATATCTCTTGTAAAATACTCGCCGTCATCAGCCACAGGATTTTGCTGATAGAGAGCAGACCAGTCGCGAGGCCCAACAGCACGCTTAATACGTTTAAGAGCAGTCTCATCGTAGCGTTCTGGATGTAACGCTTCGTCTTTCTTGCGGAAAGGCTCATCTTCTGTAGCCAACGCTGGGTATTGGATAACATCCCATTCATCTCCTTCGTTCTCCTTCATCTTTGTAAGTAAGCGCCCTGCCAGATCATCATCGTGCCAACGCGTTAAAATTATAAGTACCCCGCCGCCTGGAGCAAGTCGGGTGTACGCTGTTGAGGTGTACCAGTTCCATATAGAAGAACGGTTGGTTTCAGATTCCGCGTCATCACGGTTCTTAATGGGATCGTCGATGATTAAAACGTGGGCTCCGCGTCCCGTTATCGGGCCCCCCACGCCCGCTGCCACGTAGCCGCCGCGATTGGTGGTGTTCCAACGCTGTGCAGATTGGCTGTCTTTATCCAACTTGGTGTCTTTAAATACTTGGTGGTAGCGCTGGTCACGTAAGAGTTCACGCACCTTGCGCGAGAAATCCATCGCTAAGTCACCTGTGTATGAGCAACTAATAACTTCGTGATCAGGATGGCGACCTAAGTGCCAGCCAGGGAATGTTTTGGACGCCAGTTCACTCTTACCGTGACGCGGTGGCATGAATAGCATTAGCCGTGGGCTTTTACGCTCGGCAACGTCTTTTGAGAACTGTTCTAAGCGAGCGCAAATGTCCTTGTGTACCCAGCCTGCTTCGTACTGATCGTTAAATCGTTCTACGAATGGTAGTAGTCGACGACGGCATAACTCACGGCGCATCAGTTCAAGTTTGGCTTCTTCTTTTGCGTCAAATGCGTCTGCTGCAGCTATTTCATCTTCAATAATTTGTTTAGCTGCTTGGTTCGCAGCTTGTTTAGATACTAATTCTTTTACTGATTCTTTTACTGCCCCACGATGGGCAGGTACGCCTTTAATTACTTTAGGGGTAACTTTGGGTTTAGCCTCCTTGCGTGCGGCTTCGCTACTAATAACGTCAGTCGCAAAATCACACTTAACGCAGGTATCGGTCGATGCGAACATGGTTTGGGTGGTATTGCATTTCGGGCATTGCTTACCCTCCTTGTACTTAATCATTTAACATACTCAGCATCCACCACCTCATGCACTGCATCATGCCCCACGGCTAATAGATTTTCATTGGAAGATCCCATCAACTTCAAAAGGGCAGCATCATCTAGTTCTGCTAACTGATCTACTTTTTGTATGCTAGTAACATTAACGTCAATCACTTGTTTATCTTGGGCTAGGCCATGTAACTTCATCTGCATCTCAACGCCACGAAACCATTCCATCGCATTCGCTGACATTCGTTTGCCCTGCTCAATGTCAAGGTGAGCATCCACCATATCGTACTTCACCATTTCGCTGGCAATGTCCATTCGATCAACATGCAACATCTCAAGGTGGTGCTGTACAGAAGCGTCGGCTAATAAGGTCGTGGCTTTTTGTACGCCCATCCCTGCTCTCTTGGAGGCTGCGACTTTGCTTAGCCCCATAGAAATACCCGCAACGAGGTTAGTTTCTTGTGCGGTTAAGTTTCGTAGTTCGTGAACATACCCATTGGCTTGCGACGCTATTTCTAGGCCGCGCATTTCAAGTTCTGCTTCGGGCGATGACAGGTCGAGGTTCTTCTTCGTATTTACATAATCAGACTTAGGGGTATTCGTCATTCGTTTCCTATGCTGCTAACTGCTTTCGTTTATGCTTGTGTATACGATTGCTTAAACAATACCCACATGTACCGTGGTTGCCACAGCTGGGTGAGACTGACTTAGCTCCCGTCTTAGGCTTCCTCGTTGTTCTGCTCATAGTTATTCATTCCAATTCGCGTGTTAGTTGAGGAAAAAGAAGGGGCGTTGCCACCCCTTAACTAGCTTGGCGCTAGAGGAAGTATCATAAAACAGATTGAATAATAGTAGCTGAACTATTATTACACAACCGCCCTAACACTTTTTCAAAAACTTTATCCCCTAATCGGGGCTTCCTTACCTAATGAGGGCTGAATCGGGAAACACCTCCCTCAGAAAAATCCCAAAAAAATATTCAAATTTCCAGAAACATTTGCGTGTCGTCTATGTAGGTTCCTTTCTCACAGAGGGGGAGTCACCCCGATTCGGTATATGCGGATTGGGTATTTGGGTTTCCGAGAAAAGGAACCTTGTTTTCGTTTAAAGGAGAAGTTTATGAGCGATCTAGCATTCAGCTTAATCAGCGCACTAATCATCACAGGCGTAAGCCTAATCTACCTCACATACATCATGTGGAAGGAGGACCAAGACGATGTATGAATTACATTGGATGGAATGGCTAGTGATAGCCGTTATGTACGCAGCTGGTATCTACGGATGCGTTAAAAGTAAACAGGAATAAGGAGTTTGTTATGAACAATATAAAGAGAGATCTTTTCCCCATAGTGATGCTGATGTTAGGTGTCACATTCATGGGTTGGATGGTGCATCACACATACCATTTTAACCTTATGCTAGACAGCATACATACCCAGGTAATGGTTGCAAGTGAGGCCACCTCGCAAGCCCCTAGAGGTAGGGGGTATGTGAGGACTGAACGATAGTCGAAACGCCTTCGGGCGTCTGTAGGGAGTGATCGCCCTGCACTGATGAGACAGATCATAACTAAGGAGTAAGACCATGACATTTGAAGAGCAATTCACAGTAGACATGAAGAGGAATCGCATGGAGTGGAATTTGATGAGGGCAAGAGCTGGTGATCGTTTCTCGATCTACCAACTTAAATGCTTGTTGACAAACGAATAGTCGAAACGGGGTTAGCCCCGTCTGTAGGGAGTGATCGCCCTGCACTGATGAGACAGATCATAACTAAGGAGATGTACATGCCATTTGAACAAATGAGAGAAGAAACCAGCCGCTTACTCGATACCCCTTGGGGTGACCTGAAAGATGGCTATGAGAAAGAGAAGCGTATCGAGATTGAACTCCGCATGGAAGAGGAGTTGGCGCTTGAAGAGGATGGATACGAAAGCCCTTATGGGCTCTAACTAGTCGAAACGCCTTCGGGCGTCTGTAGGGGTTAACCGCCCTGCACTGATGAGACAGGTTTCTAGTCTACCACTACGTCTGGGCATTCGTCTGGGCATTCATCTACCTACAAGTGTGTGTATTGGTCTGCGCGTAAGCCTGATCAATGCACTGCTATTGCTGTGGGTAAATTAATAGGAGCAGTAATCATGTTGTTAAGAATCAACAAGAAGGAAGAAGTGACTTTGGAAGATGGTCAAGTGGAAACACTAGCCAACTACATCAAAGCGTCATTTGACGCTCAGCGCGATATGAAGCGTGAGCTTGAAGATCGCAAAAACGGTTGGGCTGAACTCGCCTCACTAATCAATAAGGAGAAGTTAGTATGAATACATTTAAGGATGTACCACAAGTAGTTTCGGCTTTACAAACAGTCGCCTCTAAAGGCACTGAATGGGAAGCAATTTACGCTAACCCTACAAAGGCTATTGCAGCCTTAAAAGCACAGCCTGCTAAAAAGGCCATGTCGAAAGACATGCGGGTTTACGACACATCGCCTATCCGTGATGCCGTATGGCAGATGCAGCGTGTAATGAGTAAGTCATCAGCACATGCCAGGGGATTAGTGGGCATGGGTAAGTTGGATGCGCCTATAGCTGCTCAGGCATTGGATGCGATCCATCAGCAGTTCGAGATGATGCGAGCTCACCTTGCCGCACATACTAGGACGGCAGATGGCGTGCTCAGTCATGAGGATGTCACGATCACTGTGCAAGCAGGTGACTTCGATGGAATGCGTGCGCAGTCCCCAACTGCTGACCTTTACGGGTTAGTCGATGGTGAGACCCAAGTGTTAGAAGACTCTTACGAGTCATCTAGTCATTGGGACATGGAGATGCAGGATAACGGTGACGGCTCTAGCAAAGTTGCACGACCATCCGAATCAGAGACCACAACGATAGCGGCGATGCACACTGCTTGGGACGCTTTGCTCTTAGAGCATAGTCGGACACGATGGAGTGACTCGTTGTATGCCGAAGCAGCGTTTGGTGAGTCAATATGGCCTGACCATGATCTGTGGGAAGGTTTCATAAATCGCATGGCCTCTGCTGCACTCAACAGTGTTGACTACTCCAAAGGCGCTGCTGCGAAAGCAGATGCTAAAGAGAAAGGGCGCAAGCGTTGTTACGTGCTGACTACTCCTTTCGAGGATAGCAAGCTCAAGCCCTACACTCGCTGGGCAATAAACGCAGGGATGCGCCGCATCTGGCGTGATCGTCAAGTCCTTGCTGGTCGATTGGAGGCTTACATAACCCAGTTGTCGGATATGGAAGCAGCCGCGTTTGACGAGGAACGTACCAATGCCCCTGCGCACTGGATGCGTCTTGTGCAGAATCGCCCAGAAGCTAGGGAGGTTGACTTCATGTACACCACATTATCCGAGACTGACATCTGGGATACAGTGCATGGTAAAGCAGTCGCACGCGATGCTGAATGGTGTAAAGGCATTGGCTTCTCGGCTGAGACCTACGCAGTACAGTCTCATCAGGAGCGTCACGCTGATAAGACGATGTACATGGCACAGTGGGATGACAACGAAACTCATCTAGTACATGAGGTGCGTTGGCTTACTTATGTCATAGAGAAGTTAGAGCGCCTTATCCAAGGACTCGACTCGCTCTACGCTGAGCTCGGTGTCGTGGAGAAAGCGGGTTCGTACCTGTGGAAGTGGCGGAGTGAAGCGCCGAAGGTTGACTCGTTCAACTCGCCTGCAGTTCCACCTGTGTACTGGAACCTGAAAGGGTTCTATCTCACGGAAGAGGATGCGCAGGAGGCGTTGGCAGCTGAGTTCGAGGATCTCAGTGAGAAGATGGTTGCTGACGAAGGCGACGCTTTCGAGCGCGCGTTGTTAGCTAATATGATCATGAACGGCTCTGGTGGCGGTGCATGAACATATTTACAGCTATGAACCAGGCTACTGTTGCTCCTGCAGCAGTGGCCCGGGATAAGGTCAAGCTCGTTGTGAGTATCGTTGATGGGGAAATGCGTGATGCGCGTAACCCCAACATCGTTTACTGCGAACCACCTGTACAGGGAGAGACCTGTCCAAAGTGTGTGGGCAGCACTCGATTAACATTCACCATGACGCAGGGAGTTCGTACCTGTTGGTGGTGTACCGATGGTCAGGGAACCATATCGGCTAACGATATGAAGAACTACCTACGCCGCGTTCGCGCGGGTTATGAGATGTGTTACATAAGAACATACATCCCGCGCTTAGCCGCTTTGATTCTCGACTAACCGATGTACCCGAAAGGGTACATTAGCAATGCACTCTATGGGGTGCATTGCTAATGTGCTTTATCATGCCATTGCGTCTGCGTCTGCGTCTGCGTCTGCGTCTTGGGGTGTGTGTGTTGTGTTGTGTAGT
>Ga0209709_10002564_pt1 | contig 15711 bp, 12 predicted proteins | sample ArcticOcean_MG_C_2_FD_187435 | JGI IMG/M metagenome (GOLD analysis project Ga0209709, IMG submission 187435) | Marine microbial communities from western Arctic Ocean - ArcticOcean_MG_CB4_136 (SPAdes) (version 2) | ecosystem: Environmental > Aquatic > Marine > Oceanic | place: Arctic Ocean... | reverse complement strand
CATGTCGTGGATGAGCTGGGGGTCGCCGTCGGCGCCTTGACCGCTGGCCACAAGCGCCAGCCGGGCGATGATCTCTTCCTCGGACGGTCCCTCGGCGTCGAAGAGGGCCGGTGAGTAGTTCGCTATGTTGCGAACCGACATGCCGTAGAAGGCCAGGTCGTAGTGGCTCCGGGCCAGTGCCGAGGGCGGCGGCAGGATCACGTCCGCATAGCGGGTCGTCTCGTTGAGATACGGATCAACCGAGATCATCACGTCGAGTGAGGCCAGCGCAGCTTCAGTTCTTGTGCTGTCGGGGATCGAGCGAGCCGGATTGCCGGCCACCGTGACGAGGGCACGGATCTTGCCGGGGCCCGGGGTCTGGATCTCCTCGGGCAGGGCGGCGACCGGGTATTGACCATGCACCTCGGGGTGGCCGCTCACCCTGGTTGACCTGCGACCGATGTCGAAGCCTCGCCCCGGGCCGGTCTTTTGGGGGTCCTGGTGGGCCGGATGGGGCCACATCATCCCGCCCGGCTGGTCGAGATTGCCGGTGAGCGTGGTGAGCACGTCGGTCAGCCACGACGCGAGGGTGCCGAACGGGACCGTGTTGGTCCCGATGCGCCCGTAGACAGCGGCGGTCGGCGCCGCCGCGAGCTCGCGGGCGATACGGCGGGTGACGTCGGGTGTGATCCAGGTCGCGTGCTCGACCGCCTCGGGGGTGAACGGTGCAACCGAGCGACGCAGCTGCTCGACGCCGTCGAGGTGTTCGCCCGCGGGGCCGGGATCGACGAGATCCTCGTCGAACAGCGTGTGGGCCAGCGCGGCCAGCCAGGCTGCGTCGCTTCCCGGCCGGATCATGAGGTGCTCGTCGGCGGCTTTGGCGGTCTTGGTGCGGCGTGGGTCGACCACCACGATTCGCCCGCCCCGCTCGCGGATGGCCTCCATGCGGCCGGGGAAGTCCGGCGCGGTCGCGAGGCTGCCGTTGGACTCGTAGGGGTTGGCCCCCAGCATCAGCAGGTAGTCGGTCCGGTCGAGGTCGGGCACCGGGAAGGCCAGGGGGTTGCCGTAGAGGAAACCAGACGAGGCATGGCGCGGCATCTGATCGACCGTGCCGGCCGAGTAGAGACTCTTGGTGCCGAGCGCCATGATCAGCGCCCGCCCGTAGATGGTGACGGCGTGGTTGTGGACGGAGGGGTTGCCGTTGTAGATCGCCACCGACTCCCGGCCATGCTCCTCGAGCACCGGCATCAGTCGTTGTTCCACCTCGGCGAATGCCTCGTCCCACGACACCTCGACGTGGCAACCGTCGCGTTTGACCATGGGAGAACGGAGGCGGTCGGGATCTTCGTGCAGCTGCTTGAGGGTCGAGCCCTTGGGGCAGATGAAGCCGTGTGAAAACACGTCGTCACGGTCACCGCGGATGCGCACGACGGCGTTTTCCTTGACCGTCACTTCGAGACCGCAGGTCGCCTCGCACAGCGGGCAGGTGCGGTAGTGCAGCGAACGATCATCCATCGGTGTTTATCTCTTCATCGGTCAAGGTAGTTTCGCACAGTATGTAAATTGTTTGCTAGGGTCAAGTAACCCCCTCGAGGCCACATGGTCCTCAAGTAAAGGACTCACACGGCTGATGGACATCGTCTTGACCGGAACGGGATCGCCGCTGCCGGACGCGAACCGGGCCGGCCCTTCGACGCTCGTGAAGGCGGACGACACCCACATCCTCGTCGACGCCGGCCGAGGCGTCGTGATGCGGATGGCGGGCGCGGGATCGGACCCGAGCCTCCTCGCGGCTGTCCTGATCACGCACCTGCACAGCGACCACATCTGTGCCCTCAACGACGTGATCACCACGCACTGGGTCAGGACCCGCGAGAAAACGGTGCTCGAGATCTACGGGCCGGTCGGTACCGCTCGGTTCGTCGAACGCCAGATGCACGCGCTGGAGGACGACATCGGGTACCGCATCGAACACCACGATCCGCTCACCAAGGGCCCGCAGTTCGCGGTCACCGAGCTCGAGCCCGGCGATGCGTTCCGCATCGGCGACGTGAACGTCACCACTGCGGCGACCATGCACGCCCCGGTCCGTCCCACGCTCGGGTTCCGCCTCGAACACGAAGGCGCGACGACGGCACTGGTCGGCGACACGATTCCATGTGACGGTGTCGACGAGCTTGCTGCGAGCGCCGATGTCTACGTGCAGGCGGTGCTGCGCCGCGACATCGTCGAGCTGCTCCCTGGTGAGATGGCGCAGCACATCCTCGAGTATCACTCAGGAGTCGTCGAGGCCGCGCAAACCGCAGACCGAGTGGGAGCCAAGCGCCTCGCCCTGACCCACATGGTTCCCGCGCCGACGCCCGATCAGTATCCGGAATGGGTCGCTCGGGCCGCCGAGCACTACGACGGCGACGTGATCATCGGCGACGACCTCACCACCATCACTATCTGAGATCACCATCATCCGAGACAGGGAGTACGCATGTCTGAATTCAAGGGAACGATCGGCCGCACGCTGGCCGACTCCGAGCCGCACTTCGAAGAGCGACCCCACCCGGGTGACGGCGCGCCGAATGTGGTGTTCGTGCTGCTCGACGACACCGGGTTTGCCCAGTTTGGTTGTTACGGGTCCGATATCGAAACGCCGAATATCGACGGCTTAGCAGCCGGCGGGGTGCAGTTCACGAACTTCCACGTGACGCCGGTGTGTTCGCCGACACGAGCGGCGTTGCTGACGGGTCGGTCCCAGCACGCGGTGGGGATGCGTGGCCTCTCGGGCTGGGTCACGGGATTCCCTCACGCCACCGGCCACATCTCCGACGCCGCGGCGACGGTCGCCGAGGTGCTGCGCGGCGAGGGCTACGCCACGTTGTGCGCCGGCAAGTGGCATCTGATGCCCGGTACCGATATCTCTGCCGCGGGGCCGTTCGATCACTGGCCACTCGGTCGGGGCTTCGAACGCTTCTACGGCTTCCTGCCGGGGGAGACCGACCAGTTCCATCCGGAGTTGGTGCGAGACAACTCCCACATCGATCCACCGGCAACACCCGAGGAGGGCTACCACCTCTCAGAGGACCTGGTGGACCAGTTGTTGTTGATGATCAGCGACAACAAGGGTGTGCGCCCCGATAAGCCGTTCTTCGCCTACCTCCCGTTCGGTGCGACCCATGCGCCGCACCAGGCACCGCAGGACTATCTCGACAAGTACCGGGGTCGCTACGACGAGGGCTGGGATGTGGTGCGCCAGCGCTGGTACGAACGCCAGATCGAACTGGGTGTGATCAATGCCGATACGACGCTTGCGCCCCGCAACCCCGGCGTCGAGCCCTGGGACGACCTGTCGGACAACGAGCAGCGTCTCGCCGCTCGGCTGCAGGAAGCGTTTGCCGCTTTCTTGGATCACACCGACGACCAGATCGGCCGGTTCGTCGATGGACTAGCGGCCATGGGGGAGCTCGACAACACGATTCTTGTCCTCTTGTCGGACAACGGCGCTTCCCAGGAGGGAGGTGCGGCCGGCACGATGCACGAGATGAAGCACTTCCAGGGCATCAAAGAGTCCCCGGACGAAGCCGTCGAGCGGATTGACGACATTGGGACACCCCGCAGCCACACGAACTATCCGTGGGGTTGGGCGCAGTGCGGCAACTCGCCGTTTCGTTGGTACAAGACGCTCACCCATGAGGGCGGGGTGCACGTGCCGATGGTCGTTCACTGGCCCGACGGTCTCGCCGACGAACAGGCCGGGACGAAGCGCGACCAGTTCGCCTACGTGTCTGACATCGTGCCCACCGTCTACGAGCTGCTCGGCATTACGCCGGCCGACACGTATCGGGGTATCGAGCAGATGCCGGTGACTGGGCACTCGTTCGCGTCAGTGCTCGACAATGCCGCCGCGCCAGTGACCAACACCCTCCAATACTTCGAGTTCGCGGGTAATCGGGCGCTCGTCGCCGAACTCGAGGGCGTGTCGTGGAAGGCCGTCACTCGCCATCTCCCCAATGCTGGCTTCGACGATGAACCGTGGGAGCTCTACAACCTCTCCGTCGATCCATCGGAGTGCAACGACCTCGCTGGTGATGCGCCGGGGCGGCTGGCCGAGCTGATCGACCTCTGGTGGCAGGAGGCAGAGCGCCACGGGGTGTTGCCGCTCGACGAGCGCCGCCTCGAGCTGTTCATCCCTCGGATCGGCGATCACGAAGTCCATCGCCCCACCCGTCGCTACACCTATCGACCGCCGATGACTCGTATACCGACGAGGACGGCATCGTCGCTCACCGACACCGTCGTCGACATCACCGCAAGAGTTAGCCGCTCGGTCGATGACCGGGGGGTTCTGATTGCCACTGGCAACGAAAACTGCGGGTTGTCGGTGTTCGTACAGAACGGGCGTCTTGCCGTGGATTACAACGCGTTTGGCGACCACACCATCGTGGAATCCGACATCGAAGTGCCGGCCGGTGATGTGACGCTAGCGGTGCATCTCGAGCGCGAGGGTGCGGCGGGTTGGGCCGAACTGTTGATCGACGGGGAAATGTGTGGGCGAGCGGCGATCCCGCTCTACCTCTCGACATTCACCTCGGTTGGCCTCAGCGTCGGCGAGGATCACGGCTCGGCTGTTTCGGCCCGGTACTCGGCGCCCTTCGCCTTCACCGGCACACTCCGCGAGGTCACCGTCCAACTCCCGGGTGGTCGCGACCCGAGTGTCGACGAAGCCACAGCCAAGAGCGAGTGGTCGCGCCAGTAGCTACTACGGTGGCGCTCGTGATTCGATGGATGTCGAGGGGATGAGATGAACGGCTCCGGATCCCTGCCTTCGTTGGCTGTTGTGACAGGTGCGTCGAGCGGAATCGGAGCGGCGACCGTCCGTCGGCTCGTCGCAGAGGGAGTGCTGGTCCATGCCGTCGCCCGCCGCGCCGATCGGCTCGAACAGCTCGCCGTAGAAACCGGTTGCGCGGTTCACTGCCTCGATGTCACGGACTCCGATGCGCTCGTGGCACTGGCGAGCTCGGTCGGGCCCGTCGACCTGCTCGTGAACAATGCCGGCCTCGGCCGTATGGATGCGCCGCTCGCCGAGGGGACGATCGAGGACATCACCCAGACGATCGACACGAACGTGACCGCCTTGATGGTCGCCACTATGGTTTTCCTACCAACAATGATCGAGAACCAGCGCGGTCACATCGTCAACATTGGGTCGATGGCGGGTCTTTATCCGCTGGCGTCCGCGACCTACGGCGCCTCCAAGGCCGCGGTGCATCGGTTCTGCACCAACCTCCGGATTGAGCTCCAAGGCACGGGTGTACGCGTCACGGAGATCAACCCCGGTCGGGTCGCGACTGAGTTCTACGACGTGGCCGTCAGTGATCCCGCCCAGCGAGCGAAGTCGAAGGACAGTGGGGTTCAGGAGGTGACGGCCGCCGAGGTCGCCGACGCGATCCAGTACGCGGTGGGTGTGCCCTCCCACATCAACATCAACCGGATCGAGCTCCAGCCGACGGAGCAGACCTACGGCGGCATGTCGTTCGATGCAGTACCCCCCAGCGACGGAGACGTGTCGTGAGCGATTTCACTGCACGGTCGGTCGTGATCACCGGAGGAGCGTCGGGGATGGGAGCGGCCACTGCTCGGGAGTTCGCCGCTCTGGGTGAAACTCTGACCCTCGTCGATCTCGACGGTGACGGCGCGGAGGCCGTGGCGGGGGAGTGTCGTGCTGCGGGCTCGCCTGCCGTTTCGGTGGCCGTCGGCGACGTGAGCGACTCGACATTCTGCGACGCGGCGATCGATGGAGCAGTAGCCGAGTACGGCTCGGTCGACGTCCTCGTCACGGCGGCGGGCACGATCCACCGGGCGGATGCGTTCGGTACGGGTGACGACGACTGGCGCCGAGTCATGGGTGTGAACGTGGACGGCATGTTCTTCATGTGTCGGGCTGCCCTTCGACACATGACCAGCGCGGGCACCGGGGCGATAGTCAACTTCGGATCCATCTGGGGTGGCGTGGGTTCCGCAGGGTCGACCGCGTATTGCGTGTCGAAGGGAGCCGTCCATCAGCTCACGAGGGCTCTGGCGCTCGACCACGCCGAGGATGGCATCCGTGTGAACGCCGTCGCTCCCGGCGAGGTGGACACGCCGATGCTCTCGTCTCAGCGCGACGCGCGGCCGACTGCCGCAGACTTACAGGCGTTGGCCGACGCGACGATTCCTATGAAACGTCTGGCTCAACCTGAGGAGATCGCAAAGGTCGTGGTGTTTCTGGCGTCAGACGACGCGAGTTACATGACGGGCGAGATTGTCCACGTCGACGCCGGCTACACGGCACGCTGACCGATCGCTTCGGCTGTCAGCTCGCGGATTCCGGCCAGGATGAAGCGCACCGTGTTCTCGATGTCTTGATCTCGATCGCGTTCAGGGCGCTGGGCGGCGAGGTTGCCAGCCTCAATCGATGCGGCCGAACCGAGCCGCAGGACGAACTCGGTGGCCTGCGGTGACGTCGGGTACTCGGCAGCCATAGCCCGTACCAGCACCCGTTCGGCCCCTCGCCCTTCCGCTCGCTCGCGTTCGTTTCGGATCGTCGCGATCTCGGGGACGACCCGAAGGCGGCCGATGGCGGTCGCCGATGACAACTGGTCGAAGTTGGCGGTGACGAAGACTCGGACGACGTCTTCGAAGTCGCCCGCTGCCGCGATTTGGGTGCGGATGTCGGCCTGGTATCGCTCGTCCTCGCGACGGAATAGATCTTGGAGCAGCGAAGTGCGAGTGCCGAAGTACTTGTGCACGAGTTGGGGCGTGACACCGGCGCGCCGGCTCACCGAGTCGACGGTGCAGGCCGCAACGCCGGCTGCTTCCACGACCTCTCGGGCGACATCGAGCAGCTGGTCACGCCGATCTGCGGGGGAAAGGCGACGACGAGGCTCGGACATGTCGACGACCATACCGCGATTCGACTACTGTTTGAGTGAACTCAAATAGAGGACTGCCCGTCATGACCTATGCCGACAATCGACGAATCATCGACGTCGATAGCCACCTCTTCGAACTCGACGACTTCCTTGACTCGGTCGCCACACCTGAGGAGGCGGCCTACCTCCAGCCGATGGACGGGCAGTCGGATCTTCCGGTGTCGCTCGAGGCCGTCGAGAAGGGTCGACATCATCTTGAGCGACGCAACGCCGACCCCGAAGTAATGGCGCAGTTCGAGGCGGGGATGTTCGACATCACGCGCAGTCCCTGGTCCCGGCTCGGCGCCTTCGATCCCGCCGACCGTTCCCATGCGCTCGACGTGCTCGGCTTTGAACGCCAGGTCGTGCTCGGCACGTTCTCGTTCCACCAGGTCGCTCACACCGACGACCCGAAGGCGCTCGAAGTGGGAGCGCGAGTGCACAACCGGGCGATGGGGCGCTTCTGTTCTCATGATGACCGCTTGTTGGCCGGCGGCTATGTGCCCCTCTCTCTCGGCCCTGATAGCGCCGGCGCCCTCCTCGACGAAGCGTTCGCCGACGGTTGCCACACCGTGATGGTTGATCCCAGCGACCCTGATCCTGAGGCCCGCTCATTCAGCCACCCAGACTTCGATCCGTTGTGGGCTCGCTTCTCGAAGCGAGACGTCCCCGCGATTCTGCACATCGCGGTCGACGGCCACTACGACCCGGTCTCGCCCAGTTTCAAGAACAACGGGCGCGGGGCGACGGCCGTGGGAGGCGACGCTCCCGACTCGATCCTGGGTTTGATCGCGATGAGCACCTCCGCCGAGATCTTCCTGTCGGCCATGATCTTCGACGAGGTATTCGAACGCCATGAGGGCCTTCGTTTCCTCTCCCTTGAGCGCGGTGCGACGTGGGTTCCCGGCTGGCTACATCAACTCGACTTCGTGGAGCGCACAACACGGCGCATGGCGCCGCGGGCGCGCCGTGCCTCCGACGTCGCCCGAGAGCGACTGCGGGTTGCGCCGTTCGCCGGCGAGCCGGTGGGCTGGATCATCGAACAGCTTGGTCCCGAGATGCTCTGCTTCGCGTCCGACTACCCGCATCCCGAGGGTTCGAGCGATCCGATCCGGAAGTTTGAAGCAACGATGGACGGAATCGACCCGGCCACGTTCGACGCGTTCTACGCCGGGGTCGAGCGTTTCCTCGGGCCAGTGTCCACCCGCGCCTGAGTCCACGCTGCTCAGCGCGCTGAGTACACCTAGGGGGCGTCGTAGGCGGTGTCGTGCTCGTCCATGATGGCATCGGCGATCGCCTTCAGATCGGTCGTGTACCCAGGGTCGTAGGCATAGGTCGAGAGGTCGACGTCGTAGATTGCCCGCAGCCATATGAGCTCGCCAAGGTCCTCGAGAATGTCATCCGGATGGCCGAAGGTGTCGCTGAAGATCGCGTCGCCGGAGCCGCTCACGAGCGTGTCGACATCGGGAAGTTGCCCGGCGTCGTAGAGGCTGTAGAGCTCACCGGCGGCCTGGCCATACGGAATCCCGTAGATGTCGATGCCAGGGTAGAGATCCCGGAGATTGTCGATCATGCCGTGAAAGAGCGATACGTGGGCGGTTTTCCACCAGGCAAGGTAGGTGGCGGCGTCGGTTGATCCTGGGTTGGTCCCCCAGGGGAGAGCCACGAAGAAACGAGTGTCAGGATTCTGTGCGAGGGCGTAGTCGATCCAGCTGATGTAGCCGGAGAGTGTCGGATACGTCGGGTGGTAGGTCATCCCAAAGAGGTCGATATCGCCGTCGTCGAGGTGCCCCTGAATCTGGGCCCGCTTCGAGGCGTTGTTCCACAGTGCTTCGGGCGCGCCTCCCGCGCCTCCCGAGAAGACGATCGACTGGTTGTGATCGGTGAACCCGGCGCTCGGCCCGTGGAACGCCATCTCCTGAGCGAAGGGGCGAAAGAAGCTGTGACCGATGAACAACGATTCGTATCCGGTTACGACATCGGGCCGAAAGATGGCAGTGATTGGTGACGCAGAGATGCCGGTGAGTTGGTCGATCCCGTCTGCAGAGACGTCGAAGCTGCACTCATTGGCGATGGCCTCCATGCACACGCCCGCCCAGCGATGGAAGTGCCAGTCCGCCGCAGCGACCCCGTAGTAGGTCTCGTCGTAGGCACCGGTGATCAGGTTGTCGGTGCAGTTCGTCGCGCCAGCTCGAAAGTCGATGAGGGAGCAGTCTCGGTTGCCGCTCTGAGAGACGACATCGCCCTCGCCCACGATCTCGATCGGCTGACTACAGGCAGTGGCAAGCATTACGACGGCCAGCAGGGCCGCGAATCGTGATAGGTGGCGCTTTGTCATCGAACAGTCCTCCTTGCAATCCCCTCGGGGAGCGAACGCCCGAAGATACAGGGTCAGCACGCTGGAAGGAAGTTGCCCGACCCACGAACGCGCGGCCGCACCCCGTGCGGCAGAAGCTCGGCTTTTGAGACAGTGGGATGAAACTATGTCTGCCGCAGACCGCCGTGATCGAATCGCCCGGAGACCCGTTGACGGGGCCTTTTTCCTTACGTTGTTTGCGAGCTCGCGAAAGCGGAGCAGGTCACACCCGTTTGGGAGGATCAGCTCGGGGGCCTCACCTTCGAGATCGGAGAGGGTGAGAGTCGTCGGTTTGCGAAGTGGGCGAAAGCTGGTTCTGGACTTGATCTCGACGCAGAACGGCAACGCCTCGAGTGGGCGAATCCGTACATCGACGCTCCAAGAGTTCTCGACCACGGCCGTGACTCCGAACAGAGCTTGCTTGTGACCGCTGGAATAACGGGCGATAGTGCAGTGTCTGAATACTGGAGGACGCAACCGGCGGTTGCTGCGCACGCGATCGGAGCACAGTTGCGGCGCGTTCACGACGCTCTGCCCGCAGACACTTGCCCGTTTGAATGGTCGGTCGAGACCCGGCTGTCGTCGAGTTCTCTTGGCTCATCCGACGGATTTCTTGATGTTCCGGCCTGGCGTTCCGACTTCGAGAGCGTTGCGATCAAAGACGCGCGGTTGCGAGCCTCGCAACCACCCCCGGTTGACAAACTTGTTGTGTGTCATGGCGACCCTTGCGCGCCGAACACTCTCATCGCCAAGAACGGACAGCCGGCCAGCGTCGGCGACCTCGGCGACATGGGGGTTGCCGACCGATGGGCCGATCTTGCCGTGGCCACATGGAGCACAGAGTGGAACTACGACCCCGGGTGGCAGCAAACTCTCCTCGACGGATAAGGCATTGAAGCAGACGCTGAACGAATCGACTTCTACCGACTCCTGTGGGAGCTTGGCTAGTTCCCGAGTACTGCTGCGATCGTATGTGAGCAGGGTCTCCAACCTGGGCGACTCGGCTCACTAGGTTCAATGGGATGCTTGCTGCCATGCCCTATTGGTTCAAAGACGAATATCTCGGGATCGAGGTAGAGCAGTACATCGGCATCGCGGTGCTCGCCGTTATCGCCACGCTGCTGCACTTCGCGTTGTTACGAGCGATCTCCCTCGTGGTGCGGCGTCGATACACCGGAGACGATCTGACGTTCTGGGAAGGTGAGCGGCGCCAACTGAACCGAGGCATCCGGCTGCTCACGGTCGGGATCACCGTACTCGTCGGGTTCCCGACGCTTGATTTCGACTCGGACGTCGAGGACATCGTGAATCAAGGGACCAGCGTGGTTGCCGCCGTAGCGATCATCCTGGTTGCCTACCGCGCTATTGACATCGGCGTGGATGTGCTGGCGAGGCGTGCCAGAGCCACCGAAACGATGCTCGACGACAGCCTCGTTCCGTTGTTGCGCACGACGATGCGGTTGTTCGTGACCGCCGTCGGCATCCTTTTCGTGCTTCAGAACCTCGATGTCAATGTCTCGTCGCTCATCGCTGGCCTGGGTCTCGGTGGTCTTGCGATCGCACTGGCCGCGCAAGACACGGTCCGTAATGTTCTGGGTGGAGCCACGATCTTCGCCGATAAGCCGTTCGAGGTCGGCGACTGGGTCATCGTCGACGGGGTCGAAGGCACCGTCGAGACTGTCGGCTTTCGCTCGACACGGGTGCGCACCTTCTACAACTCCTTGGTCAGTGTGCCCAACGGCAATCTGATGAATACCGGGATCGACAACATGGGCCAGCGTCGCTGGCGTCGGTACAAGACCACGCTCGGTGTCGGCTACCACACCAAGCCAGATCAGATGCAGGCGTTCGTCGAAGGGATTCGGGCCATCATCCAAGCGAGCCCCGGTATGCGCCAGGACTATTACATGGTCGAGTTCCACGGCTTCGGAGCAACCAGCCTTGACGTATTGGTGTACTGCTTCATGGATGCTCCCGATTGGAACGCAGAACTGCGTACCCGACACGTCCTCAATCTCGACATCATGCGACTCGCTGAATCGCTACAGGTTGACTTCGCCTTCCCGACTCAGACGCTGCACATCGCCGAGATGCCGGGCCAGCGCCCACAGCTACCCGACGTTCCCGACCGCGAACGTCTGCGCGAGATCGTGGACTCGTTCGGTCCGGGTGGCGAGGCCGGCCAGCGCGTCGACCTGACAATCTCGGACGGCCACGAGAGCGCTCTCGAGAGTCCCTACGCCCAAGCCGACGAAGGCTGATCTACCGCAACAATGCAAAGGTTCGGCCGACCCGCTCGTCATCGGTTGAATGTTGTGCCCCGGACCGGGTCAAAATTGAGTCCGTGCGCGACTGAGCGCCGCCGACCGATTGGCCGACGGCGCTCAGACTACGGAATCAGATAACGCGAACGTTCTGAGCTTCTTCACCCTTGCGACCGGGGGCGACGTCGAATTCGACTGCCTGGCCCTCGTCGAGTGACTTGAAGCCGTCTCCTGCGATGTTGGAGAAGTGGACGAATACGTCCTCTCCGCCTTCGCGGGAGATAAAGCCGAAGCCCTTCTCGCTGTTGAAGAATTTAACTGTGCCCTGCATAATTTTCACTTTCGATTTGAAGCACACCGTCTTAGCGTGTGCTGCGCACAAGTCTAGGGCTATCTTCGCTCCACTCCACCGCAACCCCTGAAAATGCTCTTCGGATCGAGCACGGAGCGCCTTCGCGATTCCCGATATTGACCGGGCCGGAATGGGGAGTGGACACGTTCTCTTGAACAGTATGGCTCAAAAGACGTATTCGTTGTCAGCCCAACCCGCAGGCCGACGGGCGGCTGAGGGTGTTGGAGGGTTGGCCCCGCGATAGCGGCACACTGGTGGTCTACCGAGGAGCAGCCCCCGATGAGCGACACGATCGACGAGAACCCCCCGTACCTCAACGCCGACATCCGGACCCCGGAAATGGAAATGGCGGAGACCGGCGAAGGTGTTCCTGCCGCCGCCGACATGGCGCTTGAAGACATCAACCCGGCGAACCCGCACCTCTTCAAGGAAGACCGCTGGCACGACCACTTCGCCCGGCTGCGAGCCGAGGACCCGGTGCACTTCAACGAGCTCGAGACCGCTGGCCGCTTCTGGTCCGTCACGAAGTACGACGACGTGCGCGCCGTCGACGGTGACTGGAAGACGTTCTCCTCTGCTCGCGGGATCAATCTTGGTATCAAGCCGAGCGCAGAGATCGATGCGCAGATGCAGAAGATCGTCTCGTTCATCGCGATGGATCCGCCGACCCACACCGATCAACGCAAAACAGTCCGTGGTGTTTCGGCGCCGAGCAACCTTGGCAACCTCGAGCCGGAAATCCGCGAGCGCACGATCAAGGTGCTCGACGCACTGCCGGAGGGTGAAACCTTTGATTGGGTGGACACCGTCTCGATCGAACTGACCACCCTGCTACTCGCAACGCTGTTCGACTTCCCGATGGAAGATCGCCGCAAGCTCACCCGCTGGTCCGACATCGTCTTTGCGGTCCCGCAGCCGGGCGGCGTCGTCGAGACGCAGCAGCAGAAGGTTGACGAACTCATGGAGTGCGTCGGCTATTTCGAAGGTTTGTGGGTGGAGCGGCGCGAGAACCCGGGCTTCGACCTGGTCTCGATGCTCGCCAACGGCGAGGCCACGAAGGACATGCCGACAATCCAGCATCTGGGCAACCTGCTCTTGCTGATCGTCGGCGGCAATGACACCACCCGCAACACCATGACGGGCAGCGTCTACGGACTCAACAAGTATCCCGACCAGTACAACAAGCTGATCGCCGATCCGGGCCTCATCCCGAAGATGGTGCCCGAGATCATTCGCTGGCAGACCCCGTTGTCCTACATGCGGCGGACCGCCACTCGCGATTGCGAGATCCGCGACAAGAAGATTCTTGAGGGCGACCAGATCCTCATGTGGTACCTGTCGGCCAACCGCGATGAAGACGTGTTCGACAACGCCGAGGCCATCGATCTCGAACGCCACAACGCGGACCGCCAGCTGGCGTTCGGCTACGGCATTCACTTCTGCATGGGCAGCCGCCTCGCCGAGTTGCAGCTTCGTGTGTTGTGGGAAGAAGCCCTCGAGCGATTCGAACGCATTGAGGTTCAAGAAGAACCCGAGCGCACCTTCTCATCCTTCGTGCACGGCTACGCCAACCTGCCGGTGAAGGTCACTCGCCGCTAGACTCAACTATGCCCGCCTCGATCGCGGCCATCAGCTCATTGAACCGTTTCCGATGGGTGGTCTCGAGGTCGAACGTGCCCTCAGGAATACCAGCAAACACGTAGCGCTCGCCGGTGCGGAGGGCCTCAAGCACCCGGTCGGCGCACGTCGACGGCTCAAGACCGACGAGGCCTGCGAACTCGCGGGTGGGGTCGTCGACGAGTCGGCCCATCTCGGCCGGGCGATTGCGTTCGGCATCGACAATCAGCGACCGCACCATTCCTGGCAACAGTGCTGATGCCCGGATCGGGGTGTCAACAAGTTCGTCGGCCAGGGCATCGGTGAGCGAAAGGATCGCCGCCTTCGACGTGCCATAGATACCAGTGGCGCCGAGGGCTGTGATCGACGATGTGTTGAAGATGTGGCCCGGTTCACCGCCCGCTTGCATACGAGGAAGAAACGCGGTGACACCGTTGACCGTGCCCATCACGTTGACGTTGTACACCCACTGCCAGTCCTCGATGATTGAATCGCCGAAGCCCTTGAACAACAGAACACCGGCGTTGTTGCAGAGCACGTGAACGGCACCAAAGGCGGTGTAGGCGGCATCGGCCAGCGCAACGACGGAGTCGTGGTCAGCTACGTCGACGTGTACTGCGACCGACTCAGTTCCGGCCCGCGACACAGATGCGGCGACGGCGGTCGCCCGCTCGAGATCGATGTCAGCAACCACGGTGCGCATTCCGCTTGCGGCGAACGCGAGGATCAAGGCCTCGCCGATGCCGCTGGCACCGCCGGTGACGACGGCGACTCGTCCATTGAGTTCTTCCATCATTCGATGCTCGTCAGTCGCCCTTGGCGACGGGGACTTTGATGCCAGCGTCGGCCGCTCGTCCGAGCACCTTGAGATATCCGGCATAGGCCTCGATCAGATCCTCTTCGGTTGGGCTCGTCGCGATGACGTGCGGGTCGGCGAGCAGCGTGTCTCGCCATGCTCGGACGCGCGATAACTCCTCGGGGATTTCGAATCCGTGGAAATGGCGAAGGCCGCAGAATCGGACGAACATCGGTGCCGCGGTCGCATCCACGAGGCCGATCGAATCGCCCGCCCAGTAGCCACCGACGTAGCCGCGGGATTCCAACCGTCGTTCCATCTCCGTGAGGTGTTCGAGGAGCGCTTCGGTGAGCGCTTCGTCGCGCTCGGGTCGCACGTTCATGAGGCGACGTTCGTAGGCCGGACAGGGGCCGTCGTTCCACCATTCGACCCACATTCGGGCCGCGGCCCGCTCGGTTGGGTCAGCGGGAAGCAGCGCGGGCGCGGGCCACCGTTCTTCGATCCACTCATTGATGACGTGCGACGGATGAATTTCGAGGTCGCCCCATTCGAGGAGGGGCACGGAACCCGTCGATGACTTCGTCATGAACCAGTCGGGCCGGTTCACGAGATCAATGTCGATGGTCTTGATTTCTACACCTTTGGCCGCGAACGCGATCTCGCTGCGATGGCAGAAGTTGCAGGTGATTGCCTTGTAGAGCGTGGGCGGAGCGTCGGTGGCCATAGTGGTTTACCCGACGTCGATCGCGTCGGAAATTGGCACGAATGCGAGATTCGCGCGGTCGTACTCGACGAGGACGAGTTGGTCTCGGGCATCGACCTTGTCGGCCCGGATTGTGGCGAACTTGTAGCCCGGCAGCGAGAGGTCGGGCACGTTGTCGAGCGCCGCGAGCCAAGTCTCATTGGTGAGGTTGGGGCCGGCGGCGGTCGCAATCTGGACGAAGAGGGAGATGCTGCGGCAGGCGCCGACCGTCCCCGAAAAGTAGTTGGGCTCGCCATTAGGAAGCTGGCTGGTGGCGCGAACCTCGATGCCCTGGGCCTCCTCAACGGCGGCAACGCAGGTGAGAATTTGGGGATCGTCGAATGCTGCGACGTCGGGACCGTTGTTGTTCGTCAGTAAGCGGGTGCCTTCCTCGAGGCCTTCAGGCGGAATGCTCGACCAATCGGTAATCGAGTCACCGTTGCCCATGATGAACGTGAACTCCGGCGCCTGGATGAAGAATTCCTGGTTCCGGAATTCGTCCTCGCCAAGGAGCACTGCGGTGGAGACGCCGGACGAGCGGGCCCGTTCGAGCCACACCGCCACGTCGTTCGCGGTGGCCGGCCGGTCGCCGGTGGTGGTGATGACTTCGGTGATCGGAACGCCGACGCCGACGCCGGACAGCGCCTCCGCCATTCCGTCCACG
>Ga0209709_10002563_pt1 | contig 15714 bp, 17 predicted proteins | sample ArcticOcean_MG_C_2_FD_187435 | JGI IMG/M metagenome (GOLD analysis project Ga0209709, IMG submission 187435) | Marine microbial communities from western Arctic Ocean - ArcticOcean_MG_CB4_136 (SPAdes) (version 2) | ecosystem: Environmental > Aquatic > Marine > Oceanic | place: Arctic Ocean... | reverse complement strand
CCTTCCAAGAAAACCATCGCCAACACCTATGGATAAAACTTCACCTGTCTGCTTTACAGGCATACCCTCTTGAATATGATTTGAGTCACCCATCAGTACCACTCCTATGGAGTCTTCATCTAAGTTCAGAGCAACACCTAATAAGCCACCTGGAAATTCAAGAAGTTCAGAAGACATAGCATTTTCTAATCCTTTAACTCTTGCTACTCCATCAGCGATAGAAGCTACATAACCTACTAAGTCGTCTTTAACTTCTCCTGACCAGTTCCCTAGAGTTTCTTTTAGGGAATCTGAAATTTGTTTTGGATCTATGTTTAAATCACTCACATTACCTTCCTTCTAATACTGTTTGAATATCCGAAAACTTTGATGAAAGTAAACCATCAAACGTTCTCTCTCCGATACTAACTTTAATTCCACCAATTACAGAGGAATCTACCTTAAGACTCAGCTCGACATCTCTTCCTAATTTATTCTTAAGCGCTGTTTTCAGACTCTCTTGAGTAGTTTCATTTAACTTAACAGCAGATAATACTTTAGCTAGTGAGGCACCTCTTTTTTCAGCAATATAATTTGATACTTGCTGTTCAATTTCTGAAAGATTATCTGCATAACCCTGAGAGATCGTAAGTGTTATTAAATCTAATGTCATTGACGTGACTCTTTTAGAAAAAATATTACCTATTGCTTCAATTTTTTTTTCTGTAGGAATGCCAAAGTTTCTAAATACATCTAATGCTTCACTGTTTGAATTAAGAGCCTTAAGAACTTGGAGGAACTCCTCTTCTGTTTTTACACTCTCATTAGATGATGAAATAATTTCAACTAACCCTCTAGAAAAAGACTCTGTTCCCATTTAGCTTGATGTCTCCATATCTTTAATGAATTTATCAATTAAATCTTGTTGATCTTTTTCAGACATAGATGATGCAACCTTTTGCGATATTACTAATGACAAATCTGCTACTTGAGAGCTTATCTCAGAAGCTAATCTCTCTTTTTCAGCTTCGGAGTCTGATTTAGCTTTTTCAATAATTACCTCAGCATCTTGTCGCGCTTGTTCAATTATCTCTTCTTTAACTTTTTCTGCAGCAGCTTTACCTTCATCAATTATTTTTTGAACTTCTGAATTCGCATCTGAAACCAGTTTTACATATTCAGCTTTAGTTGACTCTGCTTCAGCTTTAGTAGCTTCCGCAGCTTCAATCTGTCCTTCAATTGATTTAGCTCTTTCTTCAAGAGTTGTATTTAAAGCTGGCAATGCCCATTTCCATACAAAGAAAAAGACTATTGCAAAGGCAGCAATACCAGCAACTAGTTCTGATGTTGCCGGAAGTAGTAAGTCCACACCTGAACCAGCTTCTTCAGCTTCTGCATAAATTATATTTAAATTTAAAGTCATCGTAAATCCTATACTAAGAAGAATAGAACGAACCCGATAAGTGCTAATGCCTCTGTAAAGGCGATACCTAAGAACATTGTTGTTCTTACCATACCTGCAGCTTCTGGTTGTCTAGCCATCGCTTGTACAGCATTACCAGCAATTAACCCGATTCCAATACCGGGACCAATTGCAGCTAGTCCGTATCCTATTAACGCGTATGCAGCTTCCATTTTCCTCCTTATTATTAATGCTCTGGGTGCAGAGACGTTTGTATATACACTGCAGACAACAAAGTAAATATGTATGCCTGCAAAATTGAAACTATTAATTCAAATCCATAAATGGCTAAACCTAAAATAAACCATGCAGCACCTATAGGTGCTCTAGCGATTAAATATTCTCCACCGCCGGGTTGAACGATGAAAAAGTAAGCAGAAGCGAGAAGAAGACTGAGCATTACATGACCAGCAACTAAATTAGCAAAAAGACGAACTGCAAGGCTAAAAGGCCTAACTAAAAGAACAGAAACTAACTCTATTATTCCAACTAAAGGTTTTAAAGCTACTGGAACTCCTGGTGGCCATATTAAGTGAGTAAAGTAACCAATTCCCTGTTTTTGAACGCCAACGACTAAGAAAATTACATAGGTTAGCAAACTCAAAAATAAGGGTAAAGCCATTCGAGATGTTACGGGGAAGTTCACAAGAGGAGTTACTTCGAAAAGGTTCCCAACAAGTACAAACATAAAAATAGAGATTAAATATGGTGTAAATTTTTCTCCACCTCTGCCAATAACGCCAACAGCAATTTCATCTTTTATAAATGAAAATATAGACTCAACAACAGACTGGAGCTTACCCGGCACAGTAGATTTTTTTCTAAGTCCAAAGTACATCAATAAAACTGGAATCAAACCAGCTAGGAGAATTAAAACTTCTGTTCTTGATATTTGTGATGCACCAAAGTTAGCGAACTCGAATAGCTCTTTAACGTTTGTAGGTTTACAAACTACTTCATTTACAAAATCACAAGTTTCAGCTGCTGTTATCATTTACCCAATCTAAATCCGTGTCTTTTCTCTTTATAACCATAGCCATTTCTAAAAATAACATGCTCAAAAATACAATAGGCACTGTCAATGACATCGCCATTTCATCAATATAATATAGGTTTCTAAATAATAAGAGAAATCCGAATATATAAATTAATCTTGCAACATACCCAAATAAAGCCGAGAAATAATAAAAATTAAGCGAAATATTTGCAGCAAATGACATGAGGAATGCTCCTAAATAAAAACCTGAGGCAACAATCAAACCAGAAATCAGAGATGTAATCATAGATTCTTTTGATTTAATTAAAAATAATAATGGTACCAATGTGTAGATTGGTAAAGATCGTTTAAGCATACGCGTGGCTAGTATTAATTCAACATTCATTTTTTACCTTCTAATTTTTTTGAGATTTGCCACATTCGTCTAAAACCATCATATATCCCTATCAAAACAAATACGATTATAGGAATAGGTTCATAACCAATAAAGGATTGTACCAATAACCCAACTAATAGACCACTTATGATTGATGTTGAGAAAGAACTTACTGGACCGAAATCCTGCAAATTAAGATTACTTTTCTTAGGCATACGGTTTATATGATACGGCCAGATGGTTTACCTCGGCTTTTAAATCTTCTAATTGTTTTTTATCATTTCTATTCTTAAGAATATCAGAGATTAATAATCCAACTTTAGTTAACTGCTCTTCTTTCATTCCGCAAGTAGTGACCGCTGGTGTTCCCATGCGTATACCAGATGTAACAAAAGGAGATCTTGTATCAAATGGGATTGCATTTCTATTTAGAGTTACACCCATATCATTCAGTAAAATACCTGCATCTTTTCCACTGAGCTCTTTATCAACGCTTTGTGTATCAACTAGAACTATATGATTAGTAGTTCCACCACTGACAACTCTAAGTCCTTCGTTTGTAAATGAATCAGCGAGAGCTTTAGCATTTTTTAAAATCTGTTGAGCATAAATTTGAAAGTCATCAGATAAAGCTTCTTTAAAACAGACAGCTTTAGCGGCTATCTGGTTATTGACTGCGCCACCTTGAGCTCCAGGGAAAATGTTTTTATCTACATCCTTTGCGAATTCTTCTTTAGAAAGTATAAGCCCCCCTCTCGGCCCTCTAAGAGCTTTATGAGTTGTTGCTGTAACAATATCTGCATACTCCATTGGATTGTCAAGAACTTTGCCGGCAACTAATCCAATGAAATGAGCTGCATCTACCATAAAGGAAGCCCCTATAGAATCTGCTATTTCTCTGAATGCTTTAAAGTCTAAATCTTGTGAATATGATGAGTACCCTGCTATTAATAACTTTGGTTTATGCTCATGGGCAAGTTTTTCAACTTCTTCCATGTCAATTAATTCCGTTTCTTTGTCTAAACCGTAGCCCACAAAGTTATATATGCGACCAGAAAAATTTACAGGTGATCCATGTGTTAAATGACCACCTTGATCCAGATTCATTCCCATGACAGTATCTCCGGCATTTAATAACTGTAGATAAACAGACATATTCGCTGAGGAACCAGAATGGGGTTGAACGTTAGCATGATCAGCATCAAAAAGCTTGCAAGCTCTATCAATTGCTAGTTGCTCTATTTCGTCGATAGTCTCACAGCCTTCATAATACCTTCTACCAGGGAAGCCTTCAGAGTATTTATTTGTTAAAATTGAACCAGATGCCTCCATTACCGCATGAGAAGCAAAGTTTTCCGATGCAATTAGGTGTATATGTGAGTTTTGTCTATTTAAATCTTGTAATATTAAATTTGATATCTCTTTATCGGTATCAAATAAATTTTTTTGAGATGCCCCATTAATGTCCATAATCATATCCTAACAGTAACTTGGTGGCCACATTAATGGACCTTGCCTTAAAATTTTTCCACCTTCTACTCTTAAATCTACAACAGTCGAACCATCACCATAAACTGCTTCTCCCTCAAGATAAGCCGCAACAGAAGCTCTAAAAATTTTTTCTGCTTCAATGTGGTTTTTTGACTCATTTCTGCCTGATATATTGGCACTTGTAACAGCTAAGGGGCCTGTCTTTTTTAGCAGTTCAATCGCTAGTACGTTTTCAGGCACTCTAATCCCAACTGAATTTGGATTTGTCGTACCTATGCCAGATAGAAATGGTTCATTAACCTCCACAACAATAGTCAAAGGGCCAGGCCAATACAATTCAACAATTTCTGGAATCTCAGTTGATATGTTTAGTTTATGAATTTCCATAAAGGAGTGTATGAGTAATGAGATAGGTTTGGTATCGTCTCTCTCTTTGATTTTAAATAGTTTTTCGATTGCAATTTGTGAATAAGGATCTACACCTAACCCATAAACTGTTTCAGTTGGAATCCCTATAATTTGATTATCTTGAACTTTTTCGATTGCTAAATGTACATCATCTTGTCGCAAAAACATATCGATCTTTCTCAGCTAAATCTTTTAATAATCTAACTTCATTCCAGTTGGATAATAGCTCCATTGTTTGAGCAGACTTTGTTGAATCAATTTCAAGACATAGTGTCAGATTTGAGAGACCTTTATTTTCTATTTCATTAACTAATTTTGACATGACTTCTAGTCCATCAATTCCTCCATTTAAAGCAATTAAGGGTTCATAATCTATTACTTCTTTGTCTAGATCACAAAGAGTATCCTTAGGTACGTACGGAAGATTTGCTATTATTAAGTCAATATTGTTAGTCTCGACATTTTCTAACAAATCAGACTGATAAAAATTAACAGCGAGTGAGTTTAATTGTGCATTCTCAATTGCGATACTTAAAGCCTCTTCAGATATATCTATACCTGAGACTTCAGATGTGGGGAAAAGTACTTTCATCATTAACGCAATACATCCTGAACCTGTACCAATATCTAATATACCTGTTGGAGCTTGTGTATTTTCCTTTATTAATTCAATAAGATACTCCGTCTCGGGTCTAGGTATTAAACATCGTTGGTCAACTTTTAGTTGAATTGTATAAAAAGGAATATACTCTTCGATGTATTGTAAAGGCTCATGATTGAGTCTTCTTGTGAGTAAACTTGTGTATTCTTGTTGGTAGTCCGTACTTGAACCCTTAATCTCTTTAGCTTTTTCACGTAACCGAGCTAATTCATGTTCTGGAATGTTCCTGATGTCCATTTTATTCTTCTAAATTAGCCAACCGTGCAGTTTCGTGATCAGCAATTAATGCAGTAACAAAGTCTTCTAAGTCTCCATCAAGTACCTGATCGAGGCGTTTAATTGTTAAGTTGATTCGATGATCTGAAACTCTATTATCCTTGTAGTTATAAGTTCTGATTTTATCTGATCGCTCTCCAGAACCTACCTGGTCTTTTCTATATTTAGCTCTCTCAGCAGCAGCTTCATCTTGTCTTGATTTCATTAAGCGGGCACGTAAAATTCTCATAGCCTGATTTTTATTTTTGAGTTGTGATTTTTCGTCTTGACTTGTAACTACTAAACCAGTGGGTATATACGTAATTCTTACTGCAGAGTCAGTTGTATTAACACTCTGACCTCCAGGTCCACTAGATCTATACACATCAATTTTTAAATCATTAACGGCAATACTTAAGTCAACCTCTTCAGCTTCGGGAAGAACTGCAACAGTTGCAATTGAGGTGTGCACTCTACCCTGGGATTCAGTTTTAGGAATTCTTTGAACTCTATGCGCTCCAGCCTCAAACTTTAATTTAGAATATACACCTTTTGATTTTATTGAAAAGATTATCTTGTTGTAACCACCCTTGTCTGAAGCAGTAAGCTCTATAGGCTCTACCTTCCAAGAGTTTCTCTCTGCAAAGCGGGTATACATTTTATATAGGTCACCAACCCAAATGGCTGCTTCTTCTCCCCCAGCGCCGGGACGAATTTCTACAAGTACGTCCTTTTCATCCAGAGGATCTTTTGGTAAAAGTGCAATTTTTATGTTTTCACTAAGGTTTACTATTGAAGACTTTGATTCGGTAATTATTGCTTCTAGTTCAGCTTTCATTTCAGTATCTTGTTCAGACTTTACCATTTCTTCTGCATCAGCAATATCTCTATTGAGGGTTCTCCACTCATTGAAGAGAACAACAATTGAAGTAACGTCACTATGTCTTTTCGCTAGTTCAGCATAGGCATTGGGGTCAGATGATATATTTATTTTTTGGAGTTCTGCCTCAATTTCTCCCAATGAGCCATCTAAAGCTGTAAGTTTTTCAACTAAAGCTTCATCCATTTTTCAATTCCTTTGATGTAGATAGTAGTTCATCAAAATGAGGATTATCTTCACTATATTTAATACAGTTAGCCATAGAAATTATTGCAACTTCAATTTGCCCATCGCTTGGAATCTTAGTTGTTATTTTTTGAACCCAGATACCTGGTGTTGAAAAAATTTTTGAAATTAAAGAATTACTATTTTTAAAATTATATTTTAAAATTTCGTAGGAAATCATAGCAACTACAAAAACGTGTAATAATCGAGTGAGGAGGGTAAAGAATACATTAAGTGTTGGAATAAATGGAAGCGTTAACAAACTTATAAAAACTATTAAAAATATGAACGCTGTTCCACATCGAATGTGTTCCTTAGGATATTTTTTAATATCCTCTATTTTAAGTGATTGGTCTGATTCATATGAAGCAATGGTCATATGTTCTGCACCATGGTATTCAAACAACTCTTGTGCGTCTTTAGTTTTACCAATTAGATATATATATGTAATTATAATTACCCCTCTTAGGATGCCTTCTGAAAAACCCTTATTCACTTGACTTAAATCTAAAAGATCTATCAACAAGCGTGGTCCTACAATTAGTAGACTTAAAATAGTTACTATGAGAACTGTATTTGTAATTTTACTTAAAAGCGTTTCTTCTTCTTGTTCTCCGTAATATAAGGTATCTGAAAGTGATAATCCCTTATATCCAACATATAATGAGTCAACTAAAGCTCCTATTCCTCGTATAAAAGGTGTCTTCCAAAAACCATCTCTTTGGCTTAAAGGAGTTCTAGCCTCAAAATAATTATGAATTTGATTTTTTTGGTCCCTTACAGCAAGAGACCATCCTTTAGGACTTTGAATTAAGACACCACCAACTACAGCTTGTCCTCCATAGGCAATATTGTCATAAGACATTCTGGGTATATTAAATTAGGTTATTCTTCTTCTTGAGAAGAAGCTTTTTGAGTTGATGCTTTTGGAGTTGATGCTTGACGAGTACTTGTAGAACCATATCTTTGTTTAAATCTCTCTACACGTCCTGTGGAGTCGACAAGTTTTTGCTTACCTGTAAAAAATGGATGACTTGCACTAGAAATTTCGAGTTTAACTAATGGGTAATCATTTCCATCTTCCCAAGAAATTGTCTCGCTTGTTTTAATTGTAGAACGAGTAAGAAATGCAAATCCGGCGTCTTCATCTTGGAAAACAACTTCTTTATAGTCTGGATGTATGCCTTGTTTCATATTTACACTCTAACTTAGTTGTTGTTTTTTGCGACATCTTTTAAGAAGGCTTCGTTGGTCTTAACAGTTTTGAATCTGTCTATTAAAAGCTCTGTAGCTCCGCTATCAAGTCCTACCAAGACTCTTCTTAACGCCCACAGGGATTGTAATTCTTGTGGTGAAACAAGTCTTTGCTCTTCTCTTGTTCCGGATGGTGTAACGTCAATAGCTGGGAACACGCGCTTATCAGCAAGACCTCTATCTAGTTTAAGTTCCATGTTTCCGGTTCCTTTGAATTCTTCAAATATAACTTCATCCATTTTCGACCCAGTTTCAACAAGAGCTGTTCCAAGAATAGTTAGACTTCCTCCACCCTCAATGTTTCTAGCTGCACCAAAAAATTGTTTTACTGGTGTTATAGCAGTAGAATCTAAACCACCTGAAAGAATTCGACCACTGGCTGGAGATGCTAAGTTATGTGCTCTAGCTAAACGAGTTATGGAATCAAGAAGAATAACAACATCTTTACCTTCCTCTGTAAGCCTCTTAGCCCTTTCAATTGCAAGTCTTGAAACCTGTGTATGTTCTTCTGGAGGCCTGTCAAAAGTAGAAAAAATGACTTCACCATTAACTGATCTCTGCATATCTGTTACTTCTTCTGGTCTCTCATCAACGAGAACTACCATCAAATGTACTTCAGGATTATTTTCACTAATTGAGTTTGCAATTTCCTTTAGGATTGTTGTTTTACCTGCTTTAGGTGGTGACACGATTAATCCTCTTTGACCCTTACCAATAGGAGCAATTAAATCAATTATTCGTCCTGCGATTTTCTCAGGCTTACCTAGTATCTCTAGTTTTAAACGTTCATCAGGAAAAAGAGGTGTTAATTTATTAAAATCTAATCGTCTTGCTAGTAGTTCAGGGTCGCCTCCATTAACTGTTTTTGGTTCCATTAAGGCTGGGTATTTCTCTTTCTGTCTTGGCGCACGAATAGGTCCTTGAACTAAGTCCCCTTTACGCATTCTGTATTTCTTAATAATTCCTGCAGGAACATACACATCATTATCACCTGGCTTATATCCACTGCATCTTAAAAACCCATAACCTTCTGGAAGAATATCAAGGACACCCTCTCTTGACTCGCCAGCTTTAACTTGGTTATCGCCAGAGTTTACAACGGATGGTAAATCAGAATCATCATTTTTACTTATAACCTCAGCAACAACAGGTTCTTCAGTTTTAATAACTGTATCCCCTTGTTCAAGTAGAAGATCAATTAACTTTGCTTTTTGTAGGCCTTTGTGGTCAAGGGCTAATCCGTCAGCTATTGCTCTTAAGTCGGCAACAGATTTTGATTGTAATTGTGTTCTTCCGGACATTTTTCTCCTAATTCAAAACATTCGATTTGGAATGGTTGTGATTTTTTTGTCTGACAGACAATATCATTATATACCAAATAATCATAAAGGAACATTATTTAATTTTTTTTAGTGAATGTGTAAGTAACTGCAAATAACATGCTTATTAGATAGTAAATAACACCATAAACAATTATTTCAGGCATGTTAAATGTTAAGCCAAGAACAATTACTATTGGAAAATTCTGACACAGTCCCTCAATGGTAATTGTCTGTAAGTCTACTTTTCTAATATTGACAATTTTAGAAAGAAGATAATTTATAAGAATAATTGATAACAGAGAAAATACTGCAATTTTTGAACCTTCAATAAAATTATCAATCATAATTTCTTTTAATTCAAAAGGTCCTGTGAACGATAAAATTAATACTGATATCCTTAAAAAATTATCTAATTTAGATGAAGATTTTATAGCAAATTCAGGTTTTTTTATTTTTGTATAGACACCAACTATAAATGGAAGTAAAACTAAAACTGTTAGTTGGATGAAGGTCTCTATAAAATTTATAGTTAAGTTTTCATTATCTAATGAAGCAATGTTTAGCCAAAAAATTATTGTTAATGGTGAAAGAATCGACGCTAAAGATGTAAGTGCAACTGAAAGAGGTACATTACCTTTTTTTATGTGAGTGAGTAAACCAGATACATGACCTCCAGGAACAATCAATACAATTAACGCTGCAACTATAAATATAGAATTATCAAAAACTCTAGAAGACAGAATGCCAATAAGTGGCAATAATATTATCTGTAATATTAAACCATAAATTAAACTCTTCTTTTCAGATAACAACTGCTTAATACTACGCAAATCATTAGTTATGCCTAAAAAGTAAAATAATAATGGGATTAAGAAGGGAATTATCTTAAATGAAATAGCAGTATTTACGATTTCTTCCATAAGTTATTATAGGGTATTTAACTTGAGCTACAAGTATCTATAAATATCGTTATATATGATATTTCAAAATTCGTAAGCTCACTGGTCATTCTGTAATGGTTGTAAGAACCACCAAAATATAGTACAAGTGCATCTGCAAACTCCTCCTCACCTCCAAAGAAATTCCAAGCATCTTTTCTATAACTAGTATTTTCTGAAGTACTGCAATTTCTAGTTAAGTAAGAAAAAGCATGTGCTGACTCGTGCATAAGTACGTCTTCAGATTCTTCTGCTATAAATGCTCTATTAGAGACCCAGATTGAAAGAGACCATTTAGCACCCTTAGTTCCATCTGGATTTGTACCTGAAGAGTCCCATACACCATAAGGACACCTTGAAACTAGAGATAGTGCGTACTGGTGACATCCATTTATAAATAAAACTTTGTTCGCAATAACTTCTACCAACACAGGTGGTAATTTGCTAACGAGTAAATTGAGTGCTTCTTGGTTATCTCCTTCAAAGCCTGGAAATTCTAAATATGGTCCAATGTAAAGTAGTTGCTGGTCGTTTTTTTCTTCAACTATCCGAACAGATTCTGAATCATCTGATATGGTATCAGGAACTGTTGTTGTGGTTGTATCAGGAACTGTTGTTGTGGTTGTATCAGGAACTGTTGTTGTGGTTGTATCAGGAACTGTTGTTGTGGTTGTATCAGGAACTGTTGTTGTGGTTGTATCAGGAACTGTTGTTGTGGTTGTATCAGGAACTGTTGTTGTGGTTGTATCAGGAACTGTTGTTGTGGTTGTATCAGGAACTGTTGTTGTGGTTGTATCAGGAACTGTTGTTGATTCTGGAGTTTGGGTATTAAATAAAAATAAGGAAAATGCAGTAAGAATCACTAAAAACATAAACGAAAGTATGAATTTGTTACTCACTATCTGAGAATACCTTTACTGCAAAACCAAGTATTAGAATACCTAGGATATAACTTAAAAGCATTATTGCAAATCTTATTGAGAATGAACCCATACTAAGTATGTCTTGTTGAAAATTAGCAAATTCGCTATCAGGAGATATGATTAAAATTCTTATAAAAAGCCATACTCCAATTATGAATGACAATAACGGTAATACTTTATATGCTCCACGTGAGTCATTCAATGATTCAAATAATTCATTTCCTCCTCCAGGAAGAGATTTTAATAATACACCTTCTAAGCACATTAAGTAAGATAAGGAAGCTATTGCGGTGATGACTGTTGAGTTGAGAACAAATTCCATTGAGGTTAAATAAAAGAATCCAAAACCTGCAAGACTCAGTGATATAGATGAGAAAAATTTTGGAGAAATTTTTGCGGGCGAACGATATGAAATTATGTAACTACTGGCTACAAATCCAAAAATAAACCCAATAGGCATATTGAAATATATAAATGATAAGGTTGAAATCATTGCAAAGAATATCGCTTGTGGAGCCCATTTAATTTTTACTTCTTGTTTTAAATATTTACTTTCAATAAATCCCTCTGTTCCTTCTGAAAAGAGAGTCACTGATGCTAAACCAACAAAAGCTGCAACAAATATTGCTATATTTTCTAGATCAATAGAAAAACCTGCACCTTCCTCAACGTAACCAACAAGAAAGGAGGTTAGGATCAAAACAAAAGAAATCTTTAGTATATTTTTAAATTTGTTATTTTTTTTAAATTCCTTATCGGATTTAAACCACTTAATATTGTTGTCCGATAATATCTTGTTGAACCATTCTTGAAGTAATAAGACAATATAAAAAAGCACAATAATTGATGTAGAAACAACAACTGCCATACTATTTTTTTCCTGGTCCGTAAAATCGATGTCATTAAATAAAGGAATTGACGTTATCAAGGTATTAGTAATTTCGATATTCAAAAAATCTACTTCTTCTTCAATTATTACCTGAGGAATAGTTGTAGTTGTTGTCGTAGGTAATGTAGTTGTAGTAGTAATTGTTGTTGTGTTTGTTGAAAAGATTAGATTTTCAGTATTAAAGTATGTTTCTTTTATAAATTCATAACAATTGACAGCTAGACACTCATCTGCATCTTGCTCAATAGACGTTGTGAACAATACATTAATTGTCACCTCTACTTCATCAGAATAGCAACAAAGTTGAATACTTCCTTGAGGAGTAAGTAGCTGATATTGTTCTATTGTTTCCTGGTGCTTTATCTCAAGTATTATTTGATCATAGTCTTTGAAGCCTACTGACCATGAAATTTCAAATGTTTGACTATCTATAGCTTTTAATTTAATGTCTATATTGCTTTCATCTAATGACGCATTAAAAAATAAAAAGAAAGAAAATAATATTAATAACTTCTTCATATATTATTTTTGAAGTTTCAAAGCCTTATCTAGTAAAAGTTTACTTTCTTTCCGCAACCATTCATCTGTAAATTTAGACCACAATTCAAATTCAGGATTGAAACGCATCCAGAGAAATATGCGGCCATTAAAATTTGAAAATGTTTCCTCCGCAAGTTTATGGGGATCTATATCCGGTCTTTGTTCAGCTAACTTAATTGAAGTATTTAAAAGTATGTCATATGGCTCGCCCTGTATCCACTTTCCACCTTGAAGTATTTCATTAATATTAAAAAATGCATATCTAACTGCATCTCCTAATTCAATAATTTTTTCTGTAATAAGTCTTACAAATTCATTGAGTTGCTCTACTGGATCAGAATTTTTCTCAATAAAAGTTAGATATTGCAGAGTTACTTCTTCAAATCCTAATTTAAAGATAGAACCTAATATATCTAATTTATTATCTGGAAAATGATTGTAGCCTGTTGCAACAGAAAAACCGGCTTCTTTAGCTATAGACGAAACAGTAATGTTATTATTTTTTATTAAAGGATTGTTGTAGATATCAGTTGCTGCAGTAACTAACTTTAGATGCACTTCGTCATAGGTTCTTTGTGCTCTTAGACTTCTTCCATCTAATTTTTCAGATTGTATATCCATATTTTAGTTTATACTTTCGATTTTAAATAGTTTTGCAGAAATAACAAGTCTCTGACGTGCAGAATATTTTGGGTGACAGGTTGTAAGTGTTATTCGGTCATCACCCCTGTTATAAAGTACATACTCTCCTTCATTTGCATCAACAATTAGTTTTTCATCAATTTCATAATGGTATATATTTCCACCAGAATTTAAAAATATAGTATCACCAACTTCTAGTAAATCTAATTTACTAAATGGCGCTCCGTAGGTTGTTCTATGACCTGCGATACCTACATTTCCTCCCGAACCCGGTAAATCTGTCTGCAAATAGTGTCCTGGTCCAAATTGTAAACTCATCTCATCGGTTCCGGAAACTACATATTGTTTAAGATTTATTGATGGTATTTCAAGATAGCCAAAAACATTAGGTACATATTTCTTAACTTCATTACTTCGAGTAAGACTTGGAATATCTCTAAGGTTTTCGAATACAGGTATATCTTTTTGTAGGGGATTGTTTTGCAGCATCTCTAGCTGTTCAATTTCTGAAATAGCTTCAATACCACCAGAATATATTGTTTCTAAATACTCTTGTGCATTTTGTTGTTGAAAATTAGTTAAGTACATTTGCTGTGAAGCGTATATACCTAATCCTAATGCAATAAAAATTAAAAAAGAAGCAAAGACAAGCCCACCTCTTCTTTTAGGTTGATTTATTGGTTTCTGTTGTGACCTAATCTTAAAAAATCTTCTTTGAGTTATCTCCCCTTCAGATGAAAAAATCTCTTTAACGGGTTCTGAACCAGTAAACTCAATATCAAAGTTATTTGAGATTAATGATAAAACTTGTTCGAATTTTTCCTTAGTGATATCCTCTTCAAGTTTTAAATATTTTTCCTCCAAATTCTTGATTGCGACAAGTGTGTACTCCAACTCACCGTTTAGAGATGTAAGTTTTTCGTTATATCTCCCTATACCTACACCGTACGGATTCATTTCATCTAGAGGAATTTTAATAAGTACTTTCTCTTTAAAAATTTTTTCAAGCTTTGTTTTTAACTTAAATGAATTTTTATAAATATTTTCGATTGTCACATTTCCTGGTTCTGATAATAATCTTTTTTTTCTTGAGGAACTAAATAGAGCTAAACCTGCGAAGAGAATTAAAGAACCGCTTATAAGAATGTAATCTAAATCTATACCTGTTTCCGCTAACTTGAGACTATCTTCCTTGTAGTAGTACTGAATTTTATAACTTCCATCAGTAAAATAGAGATCCTCATCAAATTCATCCCAAACGAAGAAATCATTGCCCTCTTCACTTGTAAGTGGATTTTCAAACTCTAGTAATTCTTCATCTATGTCATCCTCTTCGGTGGAATCAATTGGCGGTACTATTGTTGTAGTTGTAATAATTCCCATTTGAATGCTTGGTTCTAACGGTAAAGTTGTAGTTGTTGAGGTACTTGTAGTTGTAATAACTGGAATCGTTGATGTTATTGCTGGTGTTACTTCATCACAGTTAGTTAACTTACTAAATCGTCCAACGGTTCTGTGCGATCCTAAATCATCTTTAAAAACAACCTTTATCTTAAAATATGAATCTTCAGGTACACCACCAATGGATGTAATGAATATATTATTTCTAGCACCAATAGTATATGTTTGGAAAAATACTCTTGAATTATTTACCCAAACTTTTACTCTGATACTTGCCCCTACTGTAGAACTTGAATTTAAAGCTGTAATTCCAAAGGATGCTCCTCCATTATCTCCACAAGATCTATTAACAAACAATGATGGTTTAAAAATTTCCTGTTTCAGTGTTGTCGTTGTTGTTGGGGGTAAAGTCGTTGTAGTTGTAGTTGTCGTTGTCGTTGTCGTTGTCGTTGTCGTTGTAGGTGTAGGTGTTGCACAAGTTACAGAATTACTTACAGACTGTGTTTCTGTAATCATGTTTGTAAAATTATCTGAGGTAAAAGAGTCTGTGATTCTCCAGGTTATAGTCGAGCCTTCGTTCACAGATATACTTAGAGTTGTATTGATACTAGTTGCGGAGACAGAAAGATTGGAATCAACTGTTGAATAAGATCCACTGTCAATTTTGTACTCTACTTTGTAATATGCTGTAGAACTTTCTGTGTTATTTAGAGTTAGAGTAGAAGTCTTGGCCCCACTAGAACAACTACCAAAGGATGAGGAAATATTTGTTGCTGGATCACAATCAACAGCCGAAGTTGCGGACTGAGCCTCCACACTCATATTAGTAAAATTATTTGAAGTAAAGGAATCTGTGACTCTCCAGGTTATTGTTGAACCATCTGGAACAGATGCTGTAACTGAAGTATTGGTTGTGTCAGCAGAAATAGAAAGATTAGATTGTGCTGTTGAATAAGATCCACTGTCAATTTTGTACTCTACTTTGTAATATGCTGTAGAACTTTCTGTGTTATTTAGAGTTAGAGTAGAAGTCTTGGCCCCACTAGAACAACTACCAAAGGATGAGGAAAT
>Ga0209709_10002562_pt1 | contig 15714 bp, 17 predicted proteins | sample ArcticOcean_MG_C_2_FD_187435 | JGI IMG/M metagenome (GOLD analysis project Ga0209709, IMG submission 187435) | Marine microbial communities from western Arctic Ocean - ArcticOcean_MG_CB4_136 (SPAdes) (version 2) | ecosystem: Environmental > Aquatic > Marine > Oceanic | place: Arctic Ocean... | reverse complement strand
CAGGAAATAAAATTATAGTTTGAAAATCTAATAATGGATCCCAGTCATTTTTTAAGACAGCTTTTGCACCACCCGACCATGTAGTAACAGGTAATAAATTTTTATTAATATATGCATCTGCTGTTTTCTCACCTTCACATACAATGACGGAGGTTTGTTTGGCATTACTTAGCCTCTGTAAATTGTAGATTGTTCGAGGTTCCGGCATAGCCCACGATTGCCATTTCTCAGAATTATCAATTTTATTCTTCCATTTCGTGTGAGGAAAAAATCTTTTTTCTTGCTTCGTTTCATCAGTGTACTGCCTCTCAACAATGAACGCAGTATAGCCTTCCTCATCTGTGTACCTGTAGTGGGTGTCATAGTTTCGACTCTGTTTGAATTTAAGCCTCTGTTCACCACCGGGTCCTGAAAATTTAAATATATTGGGTTCCTCATCTTTATCACCTTTCATGTATGTGTAGTTGTTTCTATTTTTCTTAGGTTTGGTTCTGTTAAGTGTAACAGGAGCTTCATATGACCCAGTCCAATCACAACTAAAACAATGTCCATGTCCGTCCGCATATACTGCAACAGCATCACTACTTGGGCAGTGATTACATTTATCGTGTCTTAGAAATTCACTATTACTTTCTGCTCTGATTGTGTCCCGACTCATAATTTTTCCTATAATTTAATTGTTCAAACTTTTTATCCTTGATGCTGCTGGTTGTTGTGTCTTGTCATTCTGCACTCCCTATTAGGCCTGCAATACCAGCGTACTTTTTTTTGATTTTCTCTGCCTCACGTTCTTGAAGTAATTTTTTAAAGTTCTGTTCTTGCTGCATCTGCAAAGGTGTCTGTGCTGCTGCAATAAAAGGTTCATAGGTTGTGAACTGTATTTTTGGGTATGATGTAATAGGTGCTACTTTTTTCTTTTTAATAATTGCTTTAGGCTTATCGTACCTGCCATCAGCACCGGTCATCTGTCTAGACTTCTCCATATTGTAGGCAAGTCTAGCTACTTGTTCTGGTGTTGCTTGTGTTGGGTATTGTGGTTTTTTACTTGGTGTTTTTCCACCCCCATAACCTTTAACTGGTATGGGTGAAGTTCTGATCACTTCTTCAACAATATCGGGACCATCTTCATATTTGTTTAACGTATTAATAATATGTTTATTCATATCCATCTCTACTGTGTTTGGATGGCTACTCTTAGAAACTCTAGTCATATGCTGTACAGATTCCTTCTTGTGCTTAGCGTTGTTATCGTCATAGCTCATTTTTTTCTTTTTCTTCCATCACCACCATAATAGCCAAGTTGTTTTCCTTGTTTGATCAGCTGATTACATTCAATGTTAAGATGTTTTAATTGTGCTCTGATATATTGGTTCTCTGTAGCAAGACCCGGTAGTTTATTGTCGTCAAACCACTTAGTGAAATTTACTTTGTTATATAAGATCTTATGTGAGTAGGGTGGAGTAAAACAAATATTTAGATCGAACTTTTTTTCACTCCTACATCTTTTCAATGCATTCAATGGAATTTGAAACATTTTAGATACTTCCTTTTCTGTTATATTTATAATCTCCATTACTCAACTCCCCCTGGCGCCATTCTTAATATGTACTGACTAAGGCTCTCTTTTTTTCCATCAATTTCTATAACTTGAATTCCTTGGTCATAATCATCAATCAGTTGTGCGTAAGAATTTTCTTTAACATCTCCTCCATTTTTAAGGATTGACCTCAATAGTTTCTTGGGTGCTGATCTTATAAAGTCGTCTAGGCTACCCTCAAAGCCGTTGTCCAATGCCTCACGATATAGCTGTTGTAATCCTATACCAGCATCTATCGTTGGATCATTCTTTGCTGAGTAAATTTCTTTTTCTATCATGCGTATTCCCTTTTGTTCATCTCCATAAACTTTTCGCACTCAATTAAATTGTAACGAACACAGCCGCCTACTTTATGAAATGGAAATGCATTTTTAGTTTGTTTGGATCTTTGTTTACGGATTGTCCCTGGCTTCATATTGAAATGCTGAGCCAATCCTAAAGTGTCAGTCCAATGTGTTGGGTTTTTATTTTCTACAGTCATGCACAACATTTAACAATGATGTACAAAAAGTCATTACCCTCAACTATTGCGAGGGTAGTTTATTTTTCTTTTTCTATCTTTTTTAGGAATGCAAGAGTGGCACTTATGAAATCTTTGTAGTTATTATTTTTCTTATTCAGAATGCACCAGGATTTATATTCTTCAGGGCTGTTATCTGTGACCCTTTTATATTTACTTCGCATGTTCTCAATAACTTTTACATATTTATATTTATAGTTTGCCCTCTTAAATTTTTTATTCTTTTGTTTTTGTACAGCCTCCCAGTTGGCACCCATATGTACTTTGTTTGGATCAATAGACATTACAACACAAAGCTCTGGAAATTTGTTTAAGCAAGCCGTATAGAAACTCGTTTTAGTTCTATCCATCTCCTCATCTATCATCATTGCTAAAGTTAAATTATGATCTCCAATTTTTTTAATAGGGGAGTTGTCGTGAATAATTTTTCTTAAATCTAGTGCTGTGTATATGCCTTGTGTTTCAGCATATTCTTTTATGTTATCCCAACTAGAGTATGCTCTTAATGCTCCACCTATACCAAGGAATTGCGGACCATGTTTATTTTTTCTATTCTTAATAGCCGCCTTATTAAGTTGTTCAATTTCTTTTGTTAGCTTTAAAAAGCTGCTGTCTTTTTTATCTTTACGCACACCCCAGATATATAGTCATCTGGAGTATTAAACAACTACCCTTACTTTTAGCCTCTTGCGTGGGCAAGGAAATTACCAATAACTTGCGATTGTTGTAATAGTTTTCGTTTATTATATTTTGCATAAACCTCGACCATCTCAAATGTTTTCCATCCTCCTTCATCTTTAACTACTGCAAAATTACCATTAGTAGCCTCTAATGCTAAACATCCCCAAGTATGTCTAAGCAAGTAAGGCTCTTCATGTCTAACTCTTGCATCGTTACATATCTTTTTCCAAGTTTTTCTAATGTCTTGGATGTACGGTTTTTTACTTTTACGAGTAGATGGAAACAAATAACCAGCTCTAACAGTTTTATGTTTTGTACCTTTAAAATTTTCTTTCTTGAAAGCCCATAGACTATTTAAAACCCATCTAGATAATCTATTAATTGAAAATTCAGACTTTCCAGTTTTAGTTTTTGGCAACCTTACTTTGTTTGCATCCCAATCTACCTGAGTCCACTTTAAAGATAAGATTTCACTTTTATATCTTCTGCCAGTGTACATGGAGAGTAATATACCCATGCATGCTACGAATATTCTGGGCTGTTTTTTAATAAGCTTGATGCATGATTTTCTCAATGCTCTCCATTCATCTCTAGAGTAGGGGTCAACATCATCTAGTCTAGTGTACTCCTTATTCAGCTCCTCATTCTTAAACTTACAGATATTCTCTTTTATGATCTTCTGATCCAAGGCCCATTTAAAAATAACCTTTAGATCATCCATACATCTATTAGCCTGGTAAGGTCCTGTCTTAGTTACAGCAGCATGCCACGCAATCAAATGGTCTTTAGTAATTTCAATCATCTTTAGCGGGGCAATATTCAGATCCTTTCTATTATCTAGGATGATTTTATTTGTAGCTGGTGCCATCGCATTAAGATCAATCCAGTTTTTTAATCTTTGTTCCGTGTCCAAAATTGTAGATGCAGCAAATCTAGTTGACTTGTGCAGCACCTTTTGTTTCCATTGATCTATTACCTGATTTAATGTTTCAGCTTTCATTCGTTCGGTAATCACGGATTTTGGATCTCGGCCAAGTGTGATTGCATGCTTTAGTTCATCAACTAAGGATCTTGCAGCATCTACACTCATCTCTGGGAATTTACCTAGATGATATTTGAGAGGGTTTCTTTTATTTTTTTGTGTGTGTTGGAAAAAGAATGAGATGGATCCGCCAATAGTTGCTCCATAGTTTGCTTTTGCTTTTAATCCAATCTTCTCGCTATCGTTTATTATATTCTCAACATACTTGTCCGTCTTTGGATTGTACTTTCTCTTCAAGTATTTCTTTAAGAGAGTATTGGTAAAACTCATTCTACCCGTACTGTTACCATCGCTATCTAGAATTAAAAAATCATTCAATTCTTTTGGTGGTTGGTTGTGTCCTTTTAGTGTTGGTGCCATGTTGTTTCCTTTCATGTTTACTTATTTAGTCTTTCTATTTTCATTGTCATTACCCTCACTACTCTGAGGGCAATCTAAAAGGAGCCAAGTATGCACCAGGTATGGAGAACAAAATTTCCTCTTCCAAAACCAAGTATGTAATGGGTATGGAGTTTGTTCACTTCTGTACCCAATACTGCCTCTTTTTAAGTTTGCATTATTAAATTAGTTGTTATAAATAACGGGTAATTTGGTTTTGGGCGGTTAGCTCAGTTGGTAGAGCATCTCGTTTACACCGAGGGGGTCAAAGGTTCGAGTCCTTTACTGCCCACCAAAAAAACAAAAGTGGGGGTGTAGCTCAGTTGGTTAGAGCGATCGCCTGTCACGCGATAGGTCGAGGGTTCGAGTCCCTTCACTCCCGCCACTTTTTCCTATTTTTATGTGAATATTATTTAAAATGTGACTTATCACCTCTTCAACATGATATAAAAGATGCTATATAGATTTCATGCTTTCAGAATTTTTAAAAGATTATCTGTCAATAATTTTATTTTTATTTATAGCCCTTGGTTTGAGCTGTGCTTTTGTGGTTATAAATTTAATACTTTCACCAAAACATCCTGATCCTGAAAAGTTATCAGCTTATGAATGTGGATTTGAACCTTTTGAAGATTCAAGAATAGAATTTGATGTTAGGTTTTATTTAGTAGCAATCCTTTTTATAATTTTTGATCTAGAAATAGCTTTCTTATTTCCATGGGCGATCTCTTTAGGAAATATAGGCTTGTTAGGCTTTTCTTCAATGATGATTTTTTTATTCATACTAACAATTGGTTTTATTTATGAATGGAGAAAAGGCGCTCTTGACTGGGAGTAAAAATTTTAAATATGAATTTAGAAGATAGAAATAAAAAGATACCAGAAGAATTTAAAAAATTTTCTGAAGATTTTAGCAAAGATGGTTTTATAACAACATCGCTTGACAATCTTATTAACTGGTCAAGAGCTGGATCTCTTCATTGGATGACTTTTGGTTTGGCCTGTTGTGCTGTAGAGATGATGCAAACTGCAATGCCAAGATATGATTTAGAAAGATTTGGTGCGGCACCACGTGGCTCACCAAGACAATCAGATGTTATGATTGTTGCTGGAACTTTAACAAACAAAATGGCACCAGCTTTAAGAAAGGTTTATGATCAAATGCCAGAACCAAGATATGTTATATCTATGGGTAGTTGTGCTAATGGTGGTGGCTATTATCATTACTCTTATTCAGTTGTTCGCGGTTGTGACAAAATTGTTCCAGTTGATATTTATGTTCCTGGTTGTCCACCATCGGCTGAAGCATTGTTATACGGTATCATGCAACTTCAAAAAAAAATTAGAGATAAAGGTTCCTTCGATAGATAATTAATATGATTAATTTAGCAGATCTTGAAAAAAAAATTAACTCAGGGCTTACTACCAAGATTAAAAAATCTAAGATCAGACATGAACAACTTTATCTAAATATAAATAGTGAAGATTTAATTGATGTAACATTATTTATTAAGAGTAATGAAAGTACAAAATTTAGACAATTAATTGATGTAACTGTAGTTGATTACCCCGAAAACACACAACGGTTTAAAGTTGTATATTTGTTTCTAAGTCATGAGTTTAATCAACGTATTATATTAAGTTATCTAATCGGTGAAAACGAAGTTATCCCATCATTAACGTCAATTTACCCAGCAGCAAACTGGATGGAACGTGAAGTTTTTGATATGTATGGAGTTAAATTTAAAGATCACCCAGATTTAAGAAGAATACTTACAGATTATGGTTTTGAAGGTCACCCCTTAAGAAAAGACTTTCCCTTAACTGGACACACAGAAGTTAGATATAGCGAAGACCAAAAAAAAGTAATTAAAGAACCTGTGAAATTAGAACAAAATTATAGAAATTTTGATTACGAAAGTCCCTGGGAAGGGACCAAGTATATTAAAGAACAAACAGACCAAGGAAATGACAAAAAAAAATAAAACACTAAATCTTAATTTTGGACCTCAGCACCCAGCTGCTCACGGGGTATTAAGATTAATTTTAGAATTAGATGGTGAAGTTGTTGAAAAAGCTGATCCTCACATTGGTTTGTTGCATCGGGGTACTGAGAAATTAATAGAAAACAAAACGTACATGCAAGCTGTACCTTATTTTGACAGACTTGATTACGTTGCCCCTATGAACCAAGAGCATGCTTTTGCTTTAGCTATAGAAAAAATATTAAATATTGATGTGCCAATTAGAGCTCAATTTATAAGAGTTATGTTTTGTGAAATTGGAAGAATTCTAAGCCATATTTTAAATGTAACTACCCAAGCATTAGATGTTGGTGCACTAACACCTTCTCTATGGGGTTTTGAAGAACGTGAAACGTTAATGACCTTTTATGAAAGAGCATCAGGGTCAAGGCTGCACGCTAATTATTTTAGAGCCGGAGGAGTTCATCAAGACTTACCAATGGGACTAGAAGAAGATATAGCAAAATTTTGTGAGTCTTTTCCTAAAATAATAAACGATCTTGAAACATTACTAACTGATAATAGAATATTTAAACAAAGAAATGTTGATATTGGAATTGTAACTAAAGAAGATGCATTAGATTATTCTTTTAGTGGTGTCATGATTAGAGGATCAGGTGTTCCTTGGGATTTAAGAAAATCACAGCCATATGAGTGTTATGAGCAATTAAAATTTAAGATCCCTGTTGGAAAGAATGGAGATTGTTACGATAGATATTTATGTAGAATTGAAGAAATGAGAGAAAGTGTTTTAATAATCAAACAATGCTTATCTAAAATGACCAAAGGTCCAATTAAATCATCAGATGGAAAAATTAGCCCTCCACCCAAAAAAGATATTAAACAATCCATGGAAGCTTTAATTCATCATTTTAAACTATTTACTGAAGGTTACCGTGTAGATAAAGATGAAATTTATACTGCCGTTGAAGCTCCAAAAGGTGAGTTTGGTGTTTATCTAATATCTGACGGTTCTAGTAAACCATATAAATGTAAAATAAGAGCTCCAGGTTTTTCTCACCTAGCTGCAATGGACTATTTAATTAAAGGTCATATGTTGGCTGATGTACCAGCGGTTCTAGGTTCACTGGATATAGTTTTTGGAGAGGTTGATAGATAATGAGTTTAAGAAGACCTTCAAAGGAACAGCCTGAAAATTTTGAATTTAATTCTGCATCATTGGAAGCGGCCAAAACCATTGTTGCAAAGTATCCAAAAGATAAACAGCAGAGTGCAGTAATGGCCTTGCTTTATATAGCGCAAAAACAAAACAGTAATTGGATTCCACTTGCTGCCATGAAGTGTATTGGTAAATATTTAGACATGCCTTATATAAAAGTTTACGAAGTCGCAACATTTTATACCATGTATAATCTTGCTCCTGTCGGTAAACATTTTATACAAGTTTGCACAACCACGCCATGCATGATTAGAGGAGCATATAAACTTGTTGAAGCTTGCAAAGAAAAAATTTCTGAAAATGAAAATGAATTATCAAAAGATCAAAGCTGTTCTTGGATAGAAGTTGAGTGTTTAGGTGCGTGTGTTAATGCGCCAATGATGCAAATTAATGATGATTACTATGAAGATTTAAACAAAGAAAAAACATTAAAAATTTTAGATAAGATCCTTAGTGGTGAGACACCTAAGCCAGGATCATATAGGGGTCGTACAAATAATGAACCTGAAAATAGTAGAAAAACACTTATGGAATTAAAAAATGCTTAAAGACGAAGATAGAATATTTCAGAATTTATATAACGATAGGGGTTCAGACGTGGAGTCTTCAAAAAAAAGAGGGGACTGGACTAATACTAAAGAGTTAATTGAAAAAGGTAGAGATTGGATAATAAATGAAGTTAAAGCTTCAGAACTAAGAGGTAGAGGAGGAGCTGGATTTCCAACTGGTTTAAAATGGTCTTTTGCACCAAAAGAGTTGGGTTCAAGACCTCATTACTTAGTTATAAACGGAGACGAGTCCGAACCAGGTACTTGCAAAGACAGGGATATTTTGAGATTTGAACCTCACAAATTAATAGAGGGTTGCTTGATTGCTGCATACGCTGTTCAAGCACATGTTTGTTATATTTATATAAGGGGAGAATATTTTATAGATGGTGAGAAGCTTCAAGTGGCAATTGATGAGGCTTATGAAAAAAAACTAATAGGAAAAAACGCTTCTGGAACTGGTTGGGATTTAGACATTTATATACATTATGGTGCTGGTGCTTATATATGTGGTGAAGAAACGGCTCTACTCGAAAGTATAGAGGGGAAAAAAGGTCAGCCCAGATTAAAGCCACCTTTTCCAGCTTTAATTGGTCTTTATGGATGCCCAACCATAATTAACAATGTCGAAACCATAGCAGTTGTTCCAACTATATTGAGAAGGAGTGGAAAATGGTTTGCATCTTTAGGTAAAGCCAAAAATACGGGTACAAAAATTTTTTGCATCTCTGGTAATGTTAACAACCCATGTAATGTTGAAGAAGAAATGAGTATATCACTTAAAGAGTTAATTGAAACTCATGCTGGTGGTGTAATTGGAGGATGGGGTAATTTACAAGCAGTAATACCAGGAGGATCTTCAATGCCTTTAATACCACAAAAGACTTGTGAAACTTTAACAATGGATTTTGACTCACTGATCGCAGAAAAAAGTGGATTAGGAACAGCAGGTATAGTTGTTATTAATAAAGATCAAGACATCATTAAATGTATGGCAAGAATTGCTAGATTTTATAAACATGAAAGTTGTGGTCAATGTACACCTTGTAGGGAAGGTTCTGGATGGATGTGGAGAATGCTTGAAAGAATGGTCAAAGGTGAAGCCTCAAGAGATGAAGTTGATATGTTGTCAGATGTCACAACTCAAATTGCAGGACATACTATCTGTGCTTTTGGTGAAGGTTCTTCATGGCCCGTACAAGGCTTATTAAGACATTTTAAAAAAGAAATTGAAAAAAGAAATAATTTTAATCCAACCTTTGATAAGGAAAAAAATATTCCTTACTTGGTTGATCAACATTTATTAAATAAAAAAGATGCTTAAATTAAAAGTTAATGAAATTGATGTAGAGGTTGAAGAAGGTCTAACAGTACTTCAAGCCTGTGAAAAAGCAGGGGTTGAAATCCCAAGGTTTTGTTATCATGAAAAATTATCAATAGCGGGTAATTGCAGGATGTGCTTAGTAGAAATGGAAAAATCTCCTAAACCAGTTGCATCTTGCGCCATGCCAGCAGCAGAAGGAATGAATATTAAAACGAACACTGAATTTGTTGAAAAAGCTAGAAAAGGTGTGATGGAATTTCTATTGGCTAACCACCCGTTGGATTGCCCCGTTTGTGACCAGGGTGGTGAATGTGATTTGCAAGATCAATCAATGTTTTATGGTGTTGATAAATCTAGATACAAAGAAAATAAAAGAGAAGTTTCTGAAAAAAATATGGGACCTTTAATCAAAACTCAAATGACTAGATGTATACATTGCACTAGATGTGTTAGATTTGCAACAGAAGTTGCGGGTGTACCAGAGATTGGAGCCATAGGTAGAGGTGAGGATATGCAAATTACAACATATCTAGAACAGTCTATGCAATCAGAACTGTCAGCTAATGTTGTAGATTTATGTCCTGTTGGCGCCTTAACATCTAAACCATATGTGTTTGAGGCTAGACCATGGGAATTAAAAAAAACTGAATCTGTTGATGTCATGGATGCTATTGGTTCAAATATAAGAGTCGATACATACGGATGGGAAGTAAAGAGAATTTTACCAAGAATTAATGAGGATATTAATGAAGAGTGGATTTCAGATAAAACAAGATATGCTTGTGATGGCTTGTTAAATCAACGTCTAGATACACCTTATATAAAATATAATGGTAAATTTGAAAAAGCATCATGGAATGAAGTTTTTAATATAATTAAGTCCAAGTTTAAAAATGCTGACAAGGATAAAATATGTGGAATGTCTGGTGATTTAGCCAACATGGAAACACTGTATATATTTAAAGAGTTTTTTAATAAAACACTAGGTTCATATAATGTTGAATCAAGAAGTGACCACACATATTTAAACCCAAAAAAAAGAGAAAATTATTTATTCAATTCAACAATTAACGGAATAGAAGAAGCAGATTTTATTTTGCTTATAGGAAGCAACCCTAGATACGAGGCAACAATTTTAAATGCACGTATTAGGAAAGCATACTTACAAAATAAAACAAAAATCATTTCTTTAAACGAAGTTTGTGATCTGACTTATCCATACATGTCTTTGGATGGAAATATTGAAAATATTAAAAAAATTACAGAAGACAATCATGAGGTATCAAACCTGATTAAAGAGGCAAAAAAACCCCTAATTATATTTGGTCAGTCTGCTCTAAAAGCAAAATCTGCAAAATATATTTTTGAATCTGTTAAATCCTTTTTAGAAAAAAATAACAAAATATCAGACGAGTGGAATTCTTTAAACACAATTTCAGAAAATGCAGCTACAGTTGGTAGCTTCGACCTAGGGTTATATAAAACTGAAGATGGTTCCAATGAAGTATTAAAAGACTTAGAAAACCATAAGTTTGAAATTGTTTACTTGCTAGGTGTAGACAATCTTAAATTTGAAAAAAAGAATGAATTTATAATTTATCAAGGTAGTCACGGAGATAAAGGTGCGGAAATGGCAGATATTATACTTCCAGGAGCTGCTTATACTGAGCAAAATGGTTATTTTACAAACCTAGAAGGTAAATTACAAAAAGCTTATAAAGCCTCTTATCCACCAGAAGAAGCAAAGGAAGACTGGCTAATAATAAATGAATTAGCTGAAGCAATGAATCATAGAAAGCTATTCAATGATAAAGATGAGCTAGATAGCAGTCTGCTTAATCAAATAAACTTATATATTGAAAAAAATAACTCTATTAAATCTTCTGATGTTGAAAATATAGAGTTTAATCAAGAAATTTTAAAGATTGATAATGAGGATTATTATTATTCAAATGTTATAGCAAGAGCTTCTAAAACGATGTTTGAATGCAAGACTTCTAAGGCCAACTTTAAATCAACTGGTACAGAGGGTTAATAGCATGGAATATCTAAGCATAATTTTTTCAGAAACTTATAAAATTTTGTTTTTATTATTCCCCGTTCTTGTATCTGTTGCACTGATTGTTTGGCTTGATCGTCGTATTTGGGCCTTTGTTCAAAAAAGACAAGGACCCAATGTTGTGGGACCTTTTGGTCTGCTTCAATCTTTAGCTGATGCATTAAAATATATATTTAAAGAAGTTATAATTCCATCAAGCTCTAATAAGGTGATATTTATATTGGCACCAATTGTTACCATGACTTTGGCATTAATTTCCTGGGCTGTTATCCCTTTTAGTGCAACACAAGTATTAGCAGACATCAATGTAGGTATTCTTTATTTATTTGCTGTTTCATCTTTAGGAGTTTATGGAATTATTATGGGTGGTTGGGCTTCGAATTCAAAATATCCCTTTTTAGGTGCAATTCGATCTGCTGCTCAAATGGTATCATACGAGGTTTCAATAGGTGTTATTATAATTAACGTTTTGCTTTGTGTTGGATCACTAAACTTAAACGATATAGTTATGGCTCAAAAGAATTTATGGTTTGTGATTCCGTTATTCCCAATGTTTGTAATTTTTTTTATTTCAGCTTTAGCTGAAACTAATCGACCACCATTTGACCTCCCAGAGGCTGAAGCGGAACTTGTTGCTGGATATCAAACTGAATACTCTGGAATGATGTATGCTATGTTTTGGTTGGGAGAATATGCAAACATTCTTCTTATGTGCGCTATGGGATCAATTCTCTTTTTAGGAGGGTGGTTGTCACCAATTGAAATTTACCCATTCAATTTAATACCAGGAGCTATTTGGTTAATTTTTAAAATTTTATTTCTTTTTGTTTTATTTGCATTGGTAAAAGCTACTGTGCCAAGATACAGATACGATCAATTAATGAGATTAGGTTGGAAAATTTTCTTACCTTTATCACTTACATGGGTCGTTCTTACAGCAAGTTACTTATTTTATTTTAACTTATTACCAACTAATTAATTATGAAAATTTCTAGAATATTTAAAACAATTTTTATGTTAGATTTTTTATGTGGCCTTTCTATTGCTTTAAGAGAACTTTTTAAATCTAAAAAAACAATTAATTATCCTTTTGAAAAAGGAAAAATTAGCCCTCGTTTTAGAGGTGAGCATGCCTTGAGAAGATATCCCAATGGTGAAGAAAGATGTATAGCATGCAAATTGTGTGAAGCAGTATGTCCAGCACAAGCGATCACCATTGAATCCTCTGAAAGAGCAGATGGAAGCAGAAAAACTACTAGATATGATATTGACATGATGAAGTGTATTTATTGCGGTCTTTGTGAGGAATCATGTCCAGTTGATGCAATTGTTCAAGGACCAAATTTTGAATTTTCAACAGAAACTAGAGAAGAGCTATATTACAATAAAGAAAAACTTTTAGATAATGGTGATAGATGGGAAAATATTTTAGCTGCTAATATTAAAGCAGATAAACCTTATAGATAATTATTATGTTAGCACACGCAATTTTTTTTTACATCTTTTCATTTGTAGCAATTATTTCTGCAATAATGGTTACTGTTTCTAAAAATACAGTTCATTCAGTTTTTTTTTTAATTTTAGATTTTATTAGTATCTCCTGTTTATTTATAATGATAGGTGCTGAATTTCTCGGAATGATCATGTTAATTGTTTATGTGGGTGCGGTAGCTGTTTTATTTTTATTCGTTGTTATGATGTTAAATGTAGCTCAACAAAAAAATCAATGGTTCAGTGCAAAGGAAAGCTCAAAGCATATTCCCGTGGGTTTAATTATTAGTGTAATTATATTTTTTGAATTAATAATTGTGATTGGTGGCTGGAAATATAAACCTGATTTAGTTTCGGCTATGTCTTTATCGATAGATAAAGAAATTAGTAATACACACGCAATAGGTTATGTTTTATATACTGACTACATTCATGTTTTCCAATTAAGTGGAATGATATTGTTAGTTGCAATGATTGGAGCCATCGTTCTCACTTTTAGACAAAGATCTGGTGTTAAAAGACAAAGTTATTTCAGTCAAATATCCAGAGAAAAATCTGATGGAGTAGAATTAATTGATGTTGAAAGTAACAAGGGAGTTAAATCTGATGATTGATATTGGTTTAGGTCACTATCTTACTTTAGGTGCTATAATATTCACAATTGGTATTGTTGGTATATTTTTAAACAGAAAAAATATCATAGTAATATTAATGAGTATTGAGCTTATTCTGTTAGCCGTTAATATTAACCTAGTAGCTTTCTCTATCTTTTTAAACGATATATCCGGTCAGATATTTACATTATTTATATTAACAGTCGCAGCAGCAGAAGCCGCAATAGGCTTGGCAATAATAGTAGTTTATTATCGTAACTCATCATCAATCGATGTTGAAAAAATAGATAGCTTGAAAGGATAATATGGAATTTGTATTATTATTTCTTCCATTATTAGCTTCTATAACATCTGGGTTTTTTGGAAAATATATAGGTGATAGAAATTCAGAGATAATCACAAGTTTATTTGTTTCAATTTCTGCACTACTATCTTTATTTCTATTTTATCAAGTTATTGTCAATGGCTATGAGAGTAATGTGGTTATTGCTACTTGGATTAATTCAGGAACACTTGATGTAAATTGGTCTATTAAGGTAGACGCCTTATCTTCTGTAATGCTTGTTGTTGTAACCTTAGTTTCTTCACTAGTTCATGTTTATTCTATTGGTTATATGTCTCACGATCCTCATAAACCAAGATTTATGGCTTATCTTTCACTTTTTACATTCTCAATGTTAACGCTGGTTACATCTGATAATTTTCTTCAATTATTTTTTGGATGGGAAGGTGTAGGTCTTTGTTCATACTTTTTAATTGGCTTTTGGTTTAAAAAAGATTCAGCAAATGCAGCTGCTATAAAAGCTTTTGTAGTAAATAGAGTTGGTGATTTTGGATTTGCCTTAGGAATATTTTTAATTTTCTACCTATTTGGCTCTGTTAATTACTCTGAGGTATTTCAACAAATTCCACAAATTATTGACAAAGAATTATTATTTCTAGGAATACACATCAAGGCCATTGATCTAATTTGTATTCTTTTATTTATTGGTGCCATGGGTAAATCGGCCCAAATTTTTTTACACACATGGCTACCAGATGCAATGGAAGGCCCTACGCCTGTGTCAGCATTAATACATGCAGCTACCATGGTTACAGCAGGTGTCTTTTTGGTTGTTAGATGCTCTCCAATTTTTGAATATTCCCCTTTAACTTTAAATATTATTACAGTAGTTGGAATGACAACTGCTTTTTTTGCAGCAACAGTAGCTTTAGTTCAAACAGATATAAAAAAAATAATTGCCTACTCAACATGTAGTCAGTTAGGTTATATGTTTTTTGCAGCTGGTGTTGGTGCTTATAATGTTGCGATGTTTCATTTATTTACACATGCATTTTTTAAGGCGTTACTTTTCTTAGGGTCTGGATCTGTAATTCATTCATTTAAAGATGAACAAGATATTAATAATATGGGAGGGGTGCATAAAAAGTTACCTTATACTTGGATTTTGATGATTATTGGAACGCTAGCTCTGACAGGTTTCCCTTTTCTTTCAGGTTTTTATTCAAAAGATGCAATTATAGAATTTGCCTATCTCAGAGGTAATACAGTAGGTTATTACGCTGCTGGTGTTGGTATTCTAACAGCCTTACTTACCTCAATATATTCATGGAGATTAATTTTTAAAACATTTCATGGAACTTATAATAATCAAAAATTTAAAATTGAAGAAATGCACGAGTCCCCTGTGGTCATGCTTATACCTTTGATTATACTTGCAATTGGTGCAATTTTTGCAGGGTTTTTGTTTAAAGATTTATTTATTGGTCATGGAGGAGAAAATCATTTTTGGGGGGAGTCTATTAAGTTTATAAATCCATTAAGTACAGATCACCCACCTTTATGGATTATTTTGATTACACCCATTCTTGTCCTGTTATCCATCCCAATTGCTTACTATTTATTTGTAAAAAATAAAGAATTACCAAATCAATTTGTTCAATCCAACAAACCTCTGTATAATTTTTTAGTTAATAAATGGTACTTTGATGAATTATACGACTTTATATTTATTCAATCTTCCAAAAAAGTAGGACTATTCTTTTGGAAAACAATTGATGTAAAAATTATTGATAAATTTGGACCCGATGGCCTTTCTCTACTAATTAAAAACTTATCATTAAAAGCTAGTAAATTTCAAAGTGGATTTATTTATCAATATGCCTTCATGATATTGATTGGTCTATCTGCATTATTAACATTTTTAATTTTACAATAATGAATTTTCCAATTTTATCATCATTAATTCTTTTACC
>Ga0209709_10002561_pt1 | contig 15715 bp, 14 predicted proteins | sample ArcticOcean_MG_C_2_FD_187435 | JGI IMG/M metagenome (GOLD analysis project Ga0209709, IMG submission 187435) | Marine microbial communities from western Arctic Ocean - ArcticOcean_MG_CB4_136 (SPAdes) (version 2) | ecosystem: Environmental > Aquatic > Marine > Oceanic | place: Arctic Ocean... | reverse complement strand
TATGCATTAAACAAAGGGTTTCAAATTCATCCAGATGCATTTAAAATTTTAGATGAAATTACAGATGTTAAACAATTAGAGAAGATCATAAAAGAAATTGTTAAAGAAAAAACTAAACAGAAATTATTTCAAATTAATCAAAATGATTTAGAAACCTATCTTGGAATAAAAGATGATCCTAATCTTCAAAATGAGATGAAGGTATTATCAGATCCCACTAGTAAAATTACATCAGGTGAGGGGGTTAAAGGATACAATGCCTTATTTTCTAGTCGTTTTAACAAACTTAAGCGAATTATCTCTGACAGACCAGAATCAAAAATGATAAAAGCCATATCAGTCGTTAAATCAAAACTTCAAAAAGAATGGGAGGTTGAAAACAATGTGTATGTGTGTGGGTTAGTTACTACAAGAAATGCCGAAAGAAACATCACAAAATTAGTTTTAGAAGACCCTTCAGGCTCATTTGAGGGCATTATTTTTGATGAAGAATTACAAAAAACTGCTGGAACTCTATTAATTGATCAATTTGTTATAGCACGAGTAGCTACATCCAAAAATTCAGGATTAATGATTAAAGATTTGATTTTCCCGGATATGCCAGATCAAAAAATTAACAAATCAGAAAGTGAAGTATATGCGGTATTTTTATCTGATTTGCATATTGGAAGCAGATATTTCATGGAGGAAGAATTAATGAAATTTGTAACTTGGTTATCTAGTCCAGATCCTGTTGCAAGAAAAGTTCGTTTTGTTTTAATCGGTGGCGATATAGTTGACGGTGTTGGAATATACCCAAATCAGAATAAAGAATTAGTTTGTCAAACAATTGAAGAACAATTACAAAAAGCAGAAGATTTACTAGATAAAATTCCGAAAAATATTAAAATTATCATTATGCCGGGAAATCATGACCCAGGAAGAAGAGCTCTACCCCAACCTGCAATACCGAAAAAATACAATTCAGGTTTATGGGAAAGAGAAAATATTGAAATGGTTGGTAATCCAGCTCTAGTTTCATTAAATGGAGTTAAGGTATTGATGTTTCATGGTCAAAGTATAGATGATATTGTAAAAACTACTCCTGGTCTAAGTTATGATAGACCTACAGATGTTATGAAAAATCTTCTTAGAGCCAGACATCTAAGTCCAGTTTATGGTAGTTCAACACCAATAGCACCAGAAGTAGAAGATCTTTTAGTAATTGAAGATATTCCAGATATTTTTCATGTAGGGCATGTACATAAAGCTCAATTAGATATGTACAAGGGAATTTTATTAGTTAATTCAGGGTCTTGGCAAAAACAAACACCTTTTCAAGCAAGTGTCGGAATGGTCCCAAATCCAGGTCTTGCTATTATTGTAAATTTAAAAACTTTCCAAGTATTACATGAGAATTATAGTTCAAACTCAAATAATGTCTTGCAAAGTTAATTCATCTTTGAAAGATTTTTTAATCATTTGTGATGAAACTGTTAGTTTATATTTTTTAGTTCTCCCATGAATTCCTTGATGAATTAATCTTCCAGAGATAATTCCAGATAATTCAATTTCACTTAACATTTGAGTAACTCGTCTTTGAGTTAATCCATCTTTCCCAACTACTTTACAGAGATTTTTGTAAGAAGAGTAAATCTCACCAGTAGAGGATCCATTAGCCTTCATTATGGCTAAAAGTACTAGTTTTTCATGTAATGGGTATGATTTTAAAGAGGCTTCCTCTTTATTTTCTTCAATTTTTAGAGAGGCTTCTCTAACATGTGTAATTGTAACTTTATCAGATTGTTGTCTTTCAGCAAGTTCTCCAGCTACTCTAAGTAAATCAATGGCCCTTCTTGCATCACCATGTTCTCCTCCAGCAAGTGCAGCACAGAGATTTAACGCAGGGTCTTCTACAACATTTTCAATAAAAGATTCTTTGATTCTCTCTTCTAGAATTTTTTTAATTTGTTCAGCATTATAATTAGTAAATACAATTTCTTCTTCACCTAGACTACTAATTACTCTAGGATCAAGTTTTTCTTTGAATGTTAAGTCGTTTGAAATCCCCACCATAGTTAAAGACCCAATCTCTAATTGCTCGTTTGCTCTTGTTAATTGATATAAAATATCTTTACCAGTTTTTACAACTAACTGAGCAAGATAATCAATTTCATCAATTACAAAAACTGCATTAAGTTTCTCTGTACTAATTTTATTTAGTAATCTTTTGAAGACTTCACTAATAGCAAGCCCAGTTGTAGGTAATTCTTTCTCATTTAGGCCTAATTGCCTACCTATATTGACTAACAATCCGTATAATGTTGTCTCATTTTTAGAATTTGAATATACTAATTTTATTGGAAAATTTGATTTCTCAACTCTCTCTTGAATTTTTGAAAGAACTTTTTTAACAACCAAAGTTTTACCAGTTCCAGGTTTACCATAGACTAGTAAATTGGAAGGTCTAGATTGTTTTAAAATTGGTAATAGTGATTGAGTGACTTGTTCTTGTTCAGAATCTCTATGAAAAATAATATTTGGAATATATGTAAAATGAAGAATTTCTCTATTTTTAATAATAGATTTTCCAGATTCTGCTGCATCAAGCATTCTATCAATAGGGTCAGACATACTCAGACACCTTCATTTCCTATCTGTTTCATCTTACTCATCTTCTAACAAAGAGAGTATAGAATACAATAGTAATTCAAGTTTAGTTTGTAAGTAATTATTTTTAATTAGTTTTAGATTTTTAAAAAAAATAATTTTAAAAAAAAGAGAGTGGAAATATTGGTGTGTGAGGTCTTTATATTAGAAGAAAAATTAGTTAACAAATTGTTAATTTTATGTGAAGAAAATCAAAAAAAACCTCATTTTAACCCCTATATTTCCAATCCAGGCGTTAAGAAACCTATTAACACTGTGAATATCCCAAAACTACCCCTCTATTTCCACTCCAGGCATGATTATTTCATTATTAAAGGGTTTAAATTAGAAATTAAATGTTAATAATAGAAAATAGGCTAGGCGTAGGCTAGGCAGTCAATGTTAACAAACTACAATGTTAACAAAACTGATCAGATCACTTCAACCGTTAACATTAGATCAGTTAGATCTCAAAGATGGCAAAAAAAAGAATAAGAATAGATATGGAGGATGCAGATGGTGCCCGTTATGATATTAAATTAGAAGGGAACGTTACCAGGGATAAAGTCCTCAAAATATTTGAAATGATGGATTTAATGAATATTGAAGAAGAAGAAGAACAATCTGTTAAAATGGATTCAGTAGGCTCAAAAATTTGGCATATTACAGATAAATTCTTCCCTATGGGCAAATTTACTTCAACAAACATTCTTGAAAAATATGAGGATGAATTTAACGAACCAGTAAAACTTAGTATTATTTCGACATATTTGTCACGATTTGCAGCAAAAGGTAGGGTGGATAGAATAAAAACTGGCCGGGAATGGACCTATCAATCAATTAAGATTGCTCAAAAACAACAATCTATCAAATAATAGTTACTTTCCTAACTATCAATCCATTCTTTTCAAGAATTATTTTCACATATTCTCCTTTTTGTACATCCATAAATCTTCGAAATTGTTTGGGGATTGAAATAGTACCTGCAGATGTTATTTTTACTAACACTTCGTTTTCTTGTACTGACATATTATCATTATAATTTAATAATATATATAATTTAATATTTTAATAGATTAATAAATTTTAGAAAAATACGGTGATTTTCAATTAAAATAATTTATTTTATTAAAAAATTAACTTTGTAATAATCTATACAACAGTTGGATTGGATACAACATCTTCAACTTTAGATTTTCCTTTTTCTGTAATTGAATATATGTATGGTTTTGTTTCTGTGTTTCTTTGAACTAAACCACTTTCAAATAATTTCTTCATTAATCTAGATGTATGCTCTCTACTTCTTTTTGTTGTGATCTGTATATCACGTGATGTCATAGCTTTGTTTGTGATTAGATGCAACACATAATCAGTTGGGCTCACATGCTCAATACTTGTCATATTAGGCGTAGAAACTTGCTTTTCAAGAACAACTTCAGGGTCTTTAATCACTTCAATTTGCTTTTCAGGCTCTTTAGTTTCTACTAATTTTTGCATAAATTGTTTCAAGTCTAGGTTTGGATCAATTGGATTTTCTTCAACTCCTTGAATTTCTAATGCATCTAGGCGTATTTTCATATCAATTAACTGTCTTTCATAGTACTCTAGACGTTCTGTTTGAGTAGGATCAGCAATATCACTATTAGATTTTATGAATGGACGTACTTTGAAGAATAGATACAAACCACCCAAACCTAACAAAAATGCTAAAATCACACCTAAAATCACTTCAGGATCAGGAATTTCTACTAACATCACAATTTTTATGCCTATGTTGTGATTTATTGTGATTGACCAATATTATTTCACACTTTAGATTAACAATCACACACTAACAATCACAGTCTTACAATAGTAATCACAATTGATTATTCATTACACCAATCACAACTATCACATGTTTGATGCCTGTCTGATTACCTTCTCTATCACACTAATCACTTCATTTTCTCTTTCAGGAAAGATATCACTCTCACTAATCACACTAATTTGTTCTGAAAGTTTTGATATCACATCAATATCATCAGGCAAAAGTATTCCTAAACCGCGTAAAAGTATAATTGAATAGAATAATGCGACTAATTTCTCTCTAGATTGACCTACTTGTCTGTAATACGCTCCTTTAGATATGGAAAAACTTGATTCAAGAAGATCCTTTTGATTTAAAATTATTTCAATTTGTCGCTCTGTAAACAGTGATTTTTTGATAATTTTACTCATAATGTTGTTAAAATTAGATTCTTTAGACTCTGCCATAGCTATACAAAACTGTATACCCTTATTCCAATTAAACTTTAAAGTATCATATACAGACCACAACCATGATTGGAAAAGTTGAATCGTTCCTAAAATTAGAATTGGAGAAGAAGAACGCATTACTATTTGTCTTAATTGATTCTGAAGTTTCAAATTTAGAGGCTTCAAGTAAACTTGCTCAAGATGTTGAAAAAATTGGTGCTTCTGCTATCTTAGTTGGAGGCTCATCTGCTACTGATCAAATCGAAATGTCTCAAGTTGTTAAGGGTATTAAACAAGGCATTAAAATTCCGTTAATTCTTTTTCCTGGTAATGTTACAGGTGTTGTACCTGATGCAGACGCTATTCTATTTAGTTCACTAATGAATTCAGAAAATCCTTATTTTATTACACAAGCACAAGCATTAGCAGCTCCAAGTGTTGCTAAATTTGGTTTAGAACCTTTACCAACTGCTTACTTAGTGGTAGGTGATGGTACATCTGCTTGGTTTGTTGGTTCTGCAAGAGGAATCCCATTTGAAAAACCTAAAATCGCTGCTGCATATTCATTAGCAGCACAATTTCTAGGTATGAGATTTGTATATTTAGAAGCAGGTTCTGGCGCAAAAACCAACGTAACTCCTGAAATGGTTAAAACTGTTAGACATACCTTTAATGGATTTTTGATAGTAGGTGGTGGAATCAAAGATGTTGAGACTGCTGAAAGTTTGGTTGAAGCAGGAGCAGATGCATTAGTTATTGGAACTTTCCTTGAAAAGGGAGGAAGTTTGACAAAACTAGAAGAAATAGCAAAAGCAATTCAAAGTAGCAAGTAATACTAAATCTATAATGTCTGAAAATGATGCAATTTCTCGTATTCGTGATATTGAAATGCCAGACTATTATTTGGATTATTATTCAAATCTCTCAACTGAGACATATTCCATATTTGAACATGCAGCATCAGCAAAATCTACTTTAGTTGATTCATCAGGGATAATTGAGCCTAAAATTGCATTTGATTTGGCAGATCGAGTTGCAAAAATGCACGAAATTGATATTGCTGATCCATTAAGAGAAATTTTAAAAATTAATGGAAAGGAACTTTCTGCATTAATTCTAGCAAAAGATATTGCATTAGGAAAATATTCACTTCCAGATGCTTCTTTAGAAGATAAATTGGATCTTGCAGTTCGTGTAGGATTAGCAATAATTACTGAAGGTGTAACTATTGCACCTCTACAAGGAATTAGTGAAGTAAAAATTAAGAAAAACAAAGACGGAACTGATTATCTTTCAGTTTCAATTGCAGGACCTATGCGTTCTGCAGGTGGAACAGAATCTGCAGTAACTTTACTAATTGCAGATCATGTTAGAAAAATAGCAGGACTATCAAAATTCCAAGCAAATTCCTTTGATGATGAAACAGGTAGATTTGTTGAAGAATTGCGAATTTATGAAAGAGAAGCTAGTAGCTTTCAATTTCATATTTTGGACGAGGATATTGAACATGTAATTTCAAATCTTCCAGTTGAATTAGCTGGTGTAGATACTGATCCATATGAAGTTGTAAATCATAAAGGAATGACTCGAATCAAAACTGATAGAGTTAGAGGAGGAGCTTTACGTGTTCTTAATGATGGTTTGATTGGGAGATCAAAAAAACTACTCAAAAGAATAGAAATGTACAATCTAGATGGTTGGGAGTGGCTTGGTGACCTTAAAGGTGCAGTTCAAACAGGCGACGCAGAAGATCCTGCAGCAAAACGAATGCGTGAGGTAATTACAGGCAGATCTGTTTTATCTATGCCTAACAAATTAGGTGGATTTAGGCTTAGATATGGAAGAGCATGTAATACTGGATTTGCTGCAGTAGGATTTCATCCAGTTGTTGCTGAAATCTTAGATCATACCATAGCAGTTGGTACACAAGTCAAATGTGATCTTCCTGGAAAGGGAGCAACTGTAGCATTTGTTGATTCTATTGAAACTCCTACAGTACGTCTTCTAAATGGAGATGTTGTAAAAATTAAAGATGTTCAACATGGAATAGAAATTAAAAATAAAATTGAAAAAATTTTACATTTGGGAGACATTCTAATCACATTTGGAGATTTTCTTGAAAATAATGCTCAACTAATTCCTTCAGGATATGTTGAAGAGATTTGGATAGAAGAATTAAAACAAATTATTTCAAAATCTCAGCCTAAAAATCAATATCTAGAACAATTTTTAACCAAACTACCTTCAGTTGGGGAGGCATTAAAAATTTCAATTGATTTTCAGTTTTCATTACATCCTCATTATCTCTATTATTGGGATAAAATTTCATCAGAAGAATTACTTCAACTTTTACAACCAATAAATTTTAACGAAAAGAAAATTGAGTATTCAATTGAAATTAAAAAAATTCTAGAAAAATTGGGAACTCCACATAAAGTTGTAAACCAATCAATTGTTTTAGAAAATGATGAAGCAAAAATTTTCTTTAATTTATTATTTGTAACAAAACCAATAATCAATGAATTATCAATTCCTGAAATTTTAACAAATTCATCAAAAATTAAAATTAATAATAAATTTTCTACTGCAATTGGAGTTAGAATCGGAAGACCTGAAAAAGCAGCTGCACGACAAATGAAGCCTCCTACACATGTATTATTTCCAATATCTGATAAAGGTGGACCAACCAGAGATCTTCTTAAAGCATCACGAAATGAGCATTTTTTTGCAAATATTTACAACAGACACTGTTCACAATGTGATGAACCCTCAATTGGAATAAAGTGCTCTAAATGTGGTGAAAAAACAATAGTCACTTTCAGATGTAACAAATGTAGAGATACACTAACAGAACCATATTGTGGAAAATGTAAAAGAAAAGCTCCCGCAAATTCTCATAAAGAATTTCCATTAAAATCACGATTACTTTTAGCTCAAGAAAAGATGGGTATTCGTGCAAAAGAACCATTCAAAGGTCTCAAAGAATTAATCAGTCAGGATAAAATTGCAGAACCTCTTGAAAAGGGACTTGTACGTCAAAATCTAGGCTTAACTACATTCAAAGATGGAACTATTCGATTTGATGCAACAAATTCTCCTTTAACCCAATTCAAACCATCGTGGATTGGAACTTCTATTGAAAAACTAAAGGAATTAGGTTATTCTCATGACATTGATGGAAAACCACTTGAAAGTATAGATCAAATTATTGAACTTCGAATGCAAGATGTAGTAATTCCTAATGAAAGTGGAAGATATCTGGTTTCTACTTGCAAATACATTGATACACTTTTAGTAAAATTTTATGGTAAATCTTCATTTTACAATGTAAAAAATACTGAAGAATTAATTGGTCATTTGATTATTGGTTTAGCCCCTCATACTTCTGTTGGAATAGTGGGTAGAATAATTGGATACACTGAAACTCATGTTTGTTTTGCAACACCAAATTGGCATTCAGCAAAAAGACGAGATGCTGATGGTGATGCTGATTCTATAATGTTATTGATGGACAGTTTACTTAATTTCTCACGACAATTTCTTTCTGATAGAATAGGAGGTTTGATGGATGCACCATTACTTGTTCAACCACTAGTTCTACCTCATGAATCTCAACCACAAGCACATAATCTTGAAGTAACAAAAATACTTCCTCTAGAATTTTTTGAATCAACAATTCAACAAAGTAAAGCATCAGATGTTACTTCAGTTGAAATTATTAAATCAAGATTAGAAACTAAAAGACAATTTTATGATTATCATTTTACTCATTCAACTTCATCATTAACTACTTCAAAATCTCGAAGTGCATATTCAACGCTAGGTTCAATGCTTGATAAATTTGATATGCAAGTTAGAAATGCTGAATTAATTGATGTAGTTAATCCATCTGAACTTGTTTCAAATGTAATTTCAACACATCTTGTTCCAGATATTATGGGAAATCTTAGAGCGTATGCAAGACAAAGTTTCAGATGCACTGCATGTGGAAAATCATATCGTCGAATGCCTCTTATTCAAACATGTGTGTGTGGTCATAAGCTAATTGCTACAATTACAAGGGGTTCAGTTGAAAAATATCTCAAACTTGCAAAAAGGCTAGTTGAAAAATATGATGTTGGTGAATATCAACGTGGAAGAATTCATGCTTTGTCTGATGAAATAGAATTAGTTTTTGGTAAAAGTCAGGGGGATCAATCTCTTCTTACAGATTATGCTTAAAATTATCTCAATTTGACGTATTCGTAGGCACCAAGTTTATTATCAAAACAGTATTTGACTTTTTGATAATCTTTTCTCCAAGATTTAACTTTTGAAAGAATTTTCTTTGGATCCTTTTTCTCAATAATTATTTGTTTCATGAATATTGCAATCTCTTTCATTTCATTTTCTTTCATTCCCAATCTTGTAATTTCAGATACACCCAATCTAATTCCACCAGGATGAAAATAATTTCTTCCAGCTTTAATGTCTCCAGGAATAAGTTGTCTGTTTACAATTATGTTGGCTTTTTCTAATTCAGCTTCGACTTTGCCACCATCAAAATAATCTAAAACATTGACTGCAATTTGATGTGATTCTGTAAATCCTCTACTTTCACCTAATACTTTGAATCCAGCATCACTTAATGCCACTGCAAATGATTTTGCATTTTTAATTACTTGTGTAGCATAATCTTTTCCAAATTCTAAAGCTTCTGCAAATGCAACTGCTTTTCCTGCCATGTTGTTAATGTGATGACTACTTGTAAGACCTGGGAATGTTGCTTTTTTAATTGGTTCTGCATGTTCTTCAGAACCTAAAACTAATCCACCTTGAGGACCAAATAATGTTTTATGAGTACTCATTGTCATTGTATCTGCACCTTCACGTAATGGATCTTGGAATTTACCACCTGCAATTAATCCTGCAACATGTGCTGCATCATAATTGATATGTATATCATAACTTTTTAGAAAATCTGATAATTCCTTAACTGGATGGGGGAATAAAAATAATGAACCTCCAAACATTGCCATTTTAGGAAGACGATTATTTTTTTCTAATTCTTTAACTTTTTCTTTAGTTTTTTCAACATCAATTGTCATTTCTTCAGCATTAAACGGATAAAATTCAATTTCTAGTCCATGAACTAATCCTGCAGTTCCTGAATGTTCTCTTTTACCGTGTGAAATATGGCCACCAGCTGGAATAGATGGTGCAATCATGATATCTCCTGGATCTGAATAAGCTGAATATATTGCTAAATTTGCAATTACACCAGAAATTGGTCTAACATCTGCAAATTTTGCTTTGTATAGTTTTTTTGCTAATTTCATACATTCAAACTCTACCTCATCAATGTAGATACATCCAGCATAGACTCTTTCTCCAGGCCAACCTTCTGCATATCTATTACCAAAATCAGAAATAATTGCTTCTCTAACTGCTGGACTTGGAATATTCTCACTAGCGATTAATGGTATTGAGTTCTCAAACCATTTATGATGTTCTTTTAATTTTGTAAATATTTTATTGTAAGATTCCTTATTTGGGGATTTAACCATGTTTTGTAATTTGGTTTTCCCAATTTAAAAACACCGATATCCACTTAATTTTTTTAAATCCTGATCTGGAAGGTATAAAAGGGGATTCTGGAGTTTTGCCTTTTATGGGTATGCAAGCAACTTCAAAAGGGAATATGCCTGTTGTGCTGCTAAAAGAAGGCGGTACAGAAACTAAGGGCAGAGATGCTCAAAAAAACAACATTGCAGCAGCCAAAATTGTTGCTGAAATTGTTCATACCAGTTTAGGTCCACGGGGAATGGATAAAATGTTAGTTGATTCCTTAGGTGACGTTACAATTACAAATGATGGTGCTACTATTCATACCAGTTTAGGTCCACGAGGAATGGATAAAATGTTAGTTGATTCCTTAGGTGACGTTACAATTACAAATGATGGTGCTACTATTCTTAAAGAAATTGATGTTCAACACCCAGCAGCAAAAATGTTAGTTGAGATTTCTAAAACTACTGATAATGAAGTAGGTGATGGAACAACTTCCGCTGTTGTTTTAGCTGGTTCATTACTTGAGCATGCTGAATCATTAATTGATCAAAATGTTCATCCAACAATTATTGTTGATGGATATAAAAAAGCAGCAAGAAAAACTAAAGAATATCTTGAAGAAATTGCAGATTCAATTTCTCCAGTTGATAAAAATATGTTAACAAAAATTGCAAAAACTTCAATGCAAACTAAATTAGTTAGAAAAGATTCTGATTTACTTGCTGATATTGTTGTAAAATCTGTAATGGCTGTTACTGAAAAAGAAGGTGAAAATTATGAAGTTGATATTGACGATATTAAAGTGGAAAAGAAAGCAGGAGGATCCATTAAAGATTCTATTATTATTGAAGGCATTGTACTTGACAAAGAAGTTGTTCATGGAGGTATGCCTAGACAAATTACTGATGCAAAAATTGCATTGATTAACACTGCATTAGAAATTAGTAAAACTGAAACTGATGCTAAAATCAACATTTCAAATCCTCAACAACTAAAATCATTTTTAGATGAAGAAAATAGAATGCTAAAAACAATGGTTGATAAAGTAATTGGTTCTGGCGCAAATGTAGTATTATGTCAAAAAGGACTTGATGATATGGCACAACATTATCTAGCTAAAGCAGGAATAATTGCAGTAAGAAGAATCAAAGAAAGTGATCTTACTAAACTTGCAAAAGCAACAGGTGCTAGAATCGTAACCAATCTTGATGATCTATTTGAAAAAGATTTAGGTAGTGCAGAAAATGTTGAAGAAAGAAAAATTGAAGAAGATAAATGGGTATTTGTTGAAGGTTGTAAACATCCTAAATCTGTAACTTTACTTTTACGTGGTGGTTCTCAAAGAGTAGTTGATGAAGTTGAACGTTCTGTTCATGATGCATTAATGGTAGTAAAAGATGTAATTTTAAAGCCACAAATTGTAGCAGGGGGAGGTGCTCCTGAAACATTTGCTTCAACAAAACTTAGAGGTTGGGCAAAATCATTAGAAGGTAGAGAACAATTAGCTGCAGAGAAATTTGCAGATGCACTAGAATCAATTCCATTAACACTTTCAGAAAATGCAGGCATGGATCCAATTGATACTCTTACAGTTCTTCGTTCTAAACAACAAAAAGGTGAAAAATGGACTGGAATTGATGTTATGAAAGGAAAAATTGGAAATATGAAATCAAGTGATATTATTGAACCACTTGCAGTTAAACTTCAAATCGTTTCAGCAGCATCTGAAGCAGCATGTATGATTCTTCGAATTGATGATGTAATCGCTACCCAAAGTTCCGGTCAAATCGTTTCAGCAGCATCTGAAGCAGCATGTATGATTCTTCGAATTGATGATGTAATCGCTACCCAAAGTTCCGGTGGCGGTGGAGGAGAAGGAGGAATGCCACCTGGAATGGGTGGTGGAATGCCACCTGGAATGGGTGGTGGAATGCCACCTGGAATGGGTGGTGGAATGCCTGATATGGGCGGAATGATGTAAGATTATTTTAAAAATTTCTTCCTTCAAAAGTTTATTTTATAACTATAATTACAAATCACAATGAGATATTTCATCTAAGGCACTTTCCAGTTTCAAATATGTTTATCTAATTATATTTTTTGCATTACTCTCTGGTTTTTTCCATCCATTAATTACAGGTCAAAGTTTTGATGTTGTAATTTATGGTATTTTTATTTTATCTACAGGTCTTGCTGGTTGTATTTTATTATACAAAACTACTACATCTGAGAGCAAAAGAGGAATATTTTTTGTATCTGGATTTAGTTTAATAATAATTTCATTTTATTTTATTTTTCAAATGACTGGAAGAGTCTAAACATCAAAGTATAGATAAAATTCATGAGGATGAGGTCTAATTGCAATTTCTCTTTGATCTCTTCTTTCTAATTCAATAATTTTATCAATTACATCATTAGTATAAATTGGATTTAAGAATTTTCTATCACTTTCTAATTCATCTAATGCTTCTCCCAAACTTTTTGGTAGAACTCCAATTCCTCGTTTAGCTCTATCTGATTTTGTCATTTTAAAGATATCATCACGTATTTGTTCACCTGGATCCATTTTCTTTTTGATTCCATCCATTCCTGCTGCTGTAACTGCTGCAAATACAAGATATGGATTTGATGAAGGATCAGGGGCTCTAAATTCTAATCTTTTTAATTTGGAATATTGTTTTCCTTTCAAATGTTTTGGAACTCTTACAATGGCAGAACGATTTCCTGCACTCCATGCAATGTATGCTGGAGCTTCATATCCTGGTACTAATCTGTGATATGAGTTGGTAGTAGGATTACAAATTGCAGATAGTGCTTTTGCATGATTAATAATTCCTCCACAGAAATATCTGCCAGTTTGGCTTAATTCAATTTCATCATCAGGATCATAAAATGCATTTTCCTTTCCTTTCCATAAACTAACATTAACATGCATTCCTGAACCTGCATCCATTGCAATTGGTTTTGGCATACATGTTGCAACTTTTCCATATTTTTGTGCAACATTTTTGATTACATATTTGTAAGATTGTGCGGCATCTGCAGCATTTGTCATATGATCATACATAATATCAATTTCACATTGTCCTGCAGTTGCAACTTCATGATGATGATTATCACATAATATTCCAAAATTATTACTAAGTATATTCACACATTCATTTCTGAATGGTGAAAGAGTATCTGAAGGCGGTGAAGGATAATATCCTTCTTGTAATCCCATTGGATATCCATCTCCAGTTTGACTCCATGGAGCTTCTTTTGATTCAATTGAATATGATTGTCCTTTGTATGGTGTTAATACATCCCAATGAACTTTATCAAAAACAAAAAATTCTACTTCTGGACCCCATGTACTAAAATCAAATCCTTGAGTTTTGATATATGCTTCAGCTTTTTGAGCAATACCTCTAGGATCTCTAGACAATCTTCCTCTATCTTCCCCCCAATAAACATCACAAAGAAGTCTAGCTGTTTTATTTTCAGTCATCCAAGGAATAATTGCAAATGTACTTGGATCTGGTTTTAATAATAAATCTGAATCTTCTACAGATGTAAAACCTACAATTGATGAACCATCTAATTTTGGTAAACCATCTCTCATTTGTTCTGGTGTGAATGTATTTGCTGAGATAGTGGTATGGTGAAAATGACCTGTAAGACCTGTAAATTGTAAATCAATAAATTGAATTCCTTCATGTTGAATCCTTGAGAATACTTCGTCGGAGGAATATGATACTGGGATTGGTTTTCCGTGACTTACTTTATAGGGCAATTTTATACTTCAATCAAACACAAATACAACCAGCATTTAAGGATTAGGTAGAAATGTCAGAATCTAATCAAATTGATATCAACTCATTACATCATACAGTTTTACGAGAAACTGAAAATGATTCTTTACTAGAAATCAAACCAAATTTTTATCGGAGCTTATCTGATTTTATTGGAAATTTACGAAAACAAGAATTTGATGGTGTTGAAAATAAAATTAAAGATACAATGATAGAAATGGCAACTGAGTTAACATCATTATTGATACATATCAGACTAGAAAAAATTTCTAATTCTGATGATTATGAAATTAGTCATCTTCTTGATGAAGAAAAATTCATTTTAGATTCACAAGAAGAACAAAATGAAAGAACAGAAATGATTCTTTCTGCCACAATTAATGGAAAATCTAAATTTCTTGAATCATTAGCTGAAAATCATAAAATAAAGAAAGTAGTAATCAGATTTCTTAGTGAAGTCGATGAAATTGTAGGTGCAGATCTTGAAAAATATGGTCCTTTTAAGGCAGAAGATATAGCTACAATTCCATATGAGAATGCTCAGGCTTTAATTGCTAAAAAAATTGCAACTAAAGTTAGATGGGAAGATTAGGTAGAAATTATACCTATTATCATTAGAAATTATGTCTCATACTGGAGTAGATGTAATTGATTTCCTACTTTATACAATTTATCCAGTAATTGGAATTTTAATTGTTGAAATCATTAGTCGAATCATCAAAGCTCCAAAATGGATTAAACTTTGGACTCAGGCAGTTGTATCTGTAGCTTTTGGTATTTATTATTGGTTTATTCTACCTGCACCACAAAATTTTCCATTAACTGCCATGGTTATGTTTGCATTAGCAATTGCCTTGATTTATCAAGGAAGACGAGCTAAAATTTCACCTGAAAAAAGTCCTTACTAATTTTATTATTTTCCAAGCATTCTTTTAAAGAAATTTCCTTTATTTCCATCACGAATTACTTTTCTCTCCCCAAATTTTTCTGATCTAATTTGTCGTAATTTTACACACCTATGTTCTTCTGGTAGTCTATGTTCAGAACAAAATGGATCCTTACAATAATTACAATGAAATGGCATCTCTGTCATATCTCCACAATATGCACAATTCTCAGATATCACAAATTACTATAGATTTTTTCTTTTAAAAAACTTATTAGAATTTTAGTAAGTTGTTTTAAAACCTTAATCATTAAATTTTCTAAACATTTTTAGTATTGTTGACGGAAATTTAGATGATAACTAATGATTAGTGGTAAAGTTGCAATAATTACTGGAGCCAGTAGTGGAATTGGAGAAGCTACAGCACTAACACTTGCAAAATCTGGTGTTAAAGTTGCAATTGGTGCTAGAAGAGTTGATCGATTGGAAGAATTATCAAAAAAAATTATTGCTAATGGTGGAGAAGTATTCTTTCAAAAATTAGATGTTACAAAAAATGAAGAATGTAAGAATTTTGCTAAAGCAGTTTTAGATAAATGGGGTTCAATAGATATTTTAG
>Ga0209709_10002559_pt1 | contig 15718 bp, 8 predicted proteins | sample ArcticOcean_MG_C_2_FD_187435 | JGI IMG/M metagenome (GOLD analysis project Ga0209709, IMG submission 187435) | Marine microbial communities from western Arctic Ocean - ArcticOcean_MG_CB4_136 (SPAdes) (version 2) | ecosystem: Environmental > Aquatic > Marine > Oceanic | place: Arctic Ocean... | reverse complement strand
TTCTACTAGTAGTAGTTCCATCTCCAAGTCCACCATAGTAATTGTATCCCCAACAACTTACAGACCCATCATCAAGAATTGCACATGTGTGATATGCTCCTGCAGTTATTGCAACTGCAGTTCTATCAGTTCCTAAACTAGATGTTTGAGTAGGTGTATTTCTATCAGTATTAGTTCCATCTCCAAGTTGACCATTGTAATTGTTTCCCCAACAGCTTACAGATCCATCATCAAGAATTGCACATGTGTGAAATTGTCCTGCATCTATCGCAACTGCAGTTCTAGACCCGGGTAACGGAACTAATAATGGTATATCTTGGACATAGTGGTCGGTGACACTTCCTAATTCGCCATCATTATTGTAACCCCAACAATATATTGAGCCATTTTCCATTAATGAACAAGAATGCGAGTAGCCATTCCGAGGGAGTGATGTTGCAAAGTTAAAATCTTTACAGCCGTCTGAATCATAATCTGTGGCATTTGTAGAAGTCCAGGAAATACTTGTGGTGTTGCATTGATCGTAAAAATCATAGATTAAGTCATTATCTTGATCTCCGGTTTGGAAAGTGATATATGTGGATCCATTTTTATTCCACATCACCCATATGTGTCCTTTGTCATCTATAGTTATCTTACCTCCTTCACCTATATTTTCACTCCAATCTGTTTCCCATGAAATACCGTCGAAACTTGCTATAGACATTCCGTTAATTGTACGTGATACCGCATGAATTTTATCATCTTGACCGTAAATTAAATCTGTTATTGTACCATTGGAGAATGTATAATTATTTATTCCAGATATACTTGTACCGGATGCAGTCCAATTTTGATTATTTGCATCTATGGCAATAAAGTTTGATCCTCGAGTCCCCGTTGTTAATATGGCAACGACTCCATTTGGAGACATAGCTGCATCGATAAGTGTAGTATCAGAAAAGGAAGGGTCGCCAACTGAGTTTTCATTTATTATACCTGTTCGTGTAAAATATGCTCTTGCACTTGCTTCATAACACCATCCTGCACCCTCTGCAAAGACATCTTCGCGCCATGCCACAGAAATAATATTAGGACCTGCTAATATAGGATCTTTGACATTCCGATGATACCAACAATCATTACTAGAACCCCATGTACTATCTGAATATGCAGGCCATCCAATGAATGACCCAGATATGGCGGACTCTGTTTGTTCTGAGAAATTTAATGAATTGATCGTTTTCTTATGTGATATCCCTGGGCTATCAGAACCAAAGCCTCCACTGTAGCCATACGGTGATGCTGTGCCATCTTGACCATCTGCAACCAAATAAACTGTATCTGATGAGACATAGAAATCTGTAGGATAGTTGACTCCCATTGAGCCTACGTCAGTTGAGTTCCAGTTGTCTCCATCATGAGTAATTAGTGACCAACCATTCTGTATTATTATTTTTCCATTTGAAGTAGCACCTATCCTATCTGATTCACCAGATGAAACGAGTTCTGTTATCCAAACTCCACCATTAATCATATTTTGACTGGATATGACATTTGATGAATCTGTATCCAAGGAGACTGTGTCATTGTTAGATATAGAAAAATGATATGTAATGGGCGCTGTCAGTAAACTAGTTAGTAATAAAAAACCAAGAAATAATGGTAATTTGTCTATCCTATGCAATGCACTCACTGACTTCAGACAAAGGTTACATATGTCAACTGTTTGCATGAATAATATGTTATAAAGGTATTAAAAAAACATCTTTTTAGACTTATTATGCCCTTAATTATCATTGTATTCTTTTAAGAGCCTTTGTACAATTATAAATTGTAATTTATATTTATTTATACCATGACATAGTCTTTCCACAGTTTCCACATTTACGCGTACCTATCCAATGAGTAGCATGTTCTACATGACCGCTGATACATTTATAATATCCTAGTTTTTGATTTTCAGATGTCCCAGATAACCAACTCATCATTTTAATAAGAATTCCTAAGGCACCAAATAACCCAATTATGAATTTCATTATTCCTTTTCTAGGAGATTTTTTGTTGGGGGGTTGTAAATTTACTTTGGGAGGAATCTTAGGTGGAGCAGGTACCCATTGGCCGTTTAAAAACATCCAATTACCATCTGGAGAAAGTGCCCCCGTCATATAATATCCTATACTAGTTAGATTAACAAGGTATGGTAATTATAGCATAAATTATAGTATAAATAGATAAATATGGATACTAAGAGTACTTTCATTAACTATAATGAGCGTGTAGTTGTAAAATGCACCGGTCATCAGACACTCCAATTAATAATTATAAAGGGGTAATATTTAGTTGTGTAGTTTTGGATGGCAGTAACATCATTACAATCAATATACCAACTACAACTGAAAATAGAACAAAATTATCCGCAGAGAGGCTTATTAAAGTTTTAAATTATGTTCATAAATTAGGATGGCCGGCATATATAGGAATGAAAAGAGGAACATATCGATTTGCAGTATCTTCAAAAAAGAGTACATTAAGCTTAGAAGGTAGAAGAATTTTAGATGATTTAATTGATAAAGGCATTATCTCATTAATTGATGATGCAAATGATGATGATTGGTTGATAAGGGCTGCAATGGAAAGGAACGGATGGATATTGAGTAATGACAGATACCTAGATGCCGTTAGGAAAATGGTAAATGAAAAAGAGTATGATGTTGCTAATGAGATAAATAAACGGAGTTGTAAATTAGAATGGGTTGGGACTGATCCCATATTTATACTGCCATCAAATCACTCATCATTAATGCAAACAGTTATCGATGAAGATGAGGATTTAATAAGTCATAAAATAAAAGAGGTTTCGGAAATTAATTTTTTAATAAATTTTGAAGGCAAGGCAATGGGAAATATAAAATTACCAATTAATGTTCCAATTGGGAGAAATTCATTCATAGAACATATCAAAGAAAGTAATAATACTATTTCTAGATCACATTTCCTTTTACAGAAATATGACGATATATGCAGCATTACAGATTTAAACTCTAAGAATGGAACTATAGTTAATGGCCTATCTATTGCACCTAACTTTCCATGTGAAATGGTAAAAAATACCATAAATAAAATAAATATTGGTAAGATTCAACTTATTTTATCTATCCCGTGATATTGTGATTCGGGGGCCAAAATTCTAGTTGTTGGTAGGGACCTGGGGCTACGGGATTACCATTTTTATCTATGGCTTTTGAAGATGGATGGTCTGCATATCCGAAGCAAATAACTTGATGTCTGCTACCTAGAGGATAACCTGGCCCGTCTTTCCTTATTGGATTCCATCTTACGGAGGAATTTTTACTTATTTTGATTCTAGTTTCATTTAGCCCCGTTGCATGCAACATGAGTGTTCCGTCCTGAGATCTACGTTCGATTTTAGCATGTAATCTAGATATATAAGGCGCATGAGGCGATTTATCTTGAATTATAATATCTGGATTGTTATTACTATCAAATACATCTTCTCTTCCTATTGTCCACGGGCCATCTCCTGTTAAAATATGTGTATTACCATCAACTATTAATCTTGGGAAATTTTCTTCGGGTTCTTTTCCTAAGATAGCATTTTCCATATCTTCCACTGTAGCAAATCTTCCGCTTCTTTCAGCCCAAGTGGCTTTTTTTATGACATTATGAAAATGCGTTTGTTCATCAGTCACCGTATTAGGCGGTATATATGTAGTCAAATCATATGGAGGAGTTGGGTTGCCTTGGGCAATTTTTAAAGTTTCATGATAGCCCAATAATATAGAAAATCCCGTTGCCCCAATTGAAAAAATATCGCTACCTTGACTAGGGTTTCCTTGCATTTGTTCGGGAGCACCAAAAAAAGGTTTATGCATGCTATGTTTCTGAGAGGTAATTGCAAAGGTACTAGTATCTGATTTTTGAGCTGATATTCCAAAATCAATAATAGTGACATTATTTTTCCCCCCTATATCATCAATAAAAATATTATCGGGTGCAATATCCAAATGCATATACCCTGCCTTATGTATCATTTTTAGAGTAGTAGCTAATTTACTTACGATATCTGATGATTCGGCATAACCTAGTCCTCCATTGGAGGTAGCATCTTTTATTGTCTGGCCCTCTGCCTTCTCGAGAACAAGTATTGGATACTTATCTCGTCCTACTTCAAAATAAGTAAGTTCTATGACCTTAACAATATTTGGAACTTGTAGTGTTTCGAGATCCTGTAGTACCCTATTTTCTCCTTCTATACTTTTGAATTTGGTAACGTTATTATCGGTCGGGGATTTTGCTACGAATTCGTTTCCAGTATTTTGATCTATGACCTCAAATGCGTTACCAAATCCACCTCCTCCCAAAAGATTTCCCACTAAGTATGTGGCATTGGAGCCAGAAAATATATCTCCTGATTGAAGTGTCATTATTTATCATACCCCAAGCTAGATATATACCCGTTGATGATAACGTAGAATTTCTTATTATTTACAATTTGCTCTACTTCTTTGTAATGTATTAAATGTGTTTTTCTGTTTATGGCTTTGGCATCTATATCGGGATTTTCATTTTTTGGAACATCTATTTTATATTCAAAATATTCTAAATTTTTCTCATCGATTGGAGATATTTGTATTGTTACTGCCACATTATTTGGTTTCAAATGTTCATGATTTGATTTCTCTTTTGTCTTTACAAAAATAATTTTTATGCCCTTAAAATCTTTTTTTACATATTCTTTTTCCTTTGTATTTTTAATTTTATTAAGTAGGTCATTTGTATTTCTTGATGTCCAAGTTATATGGGATTCTTTATCAGTAATTTGCATCATTTTTATGTGTCCTAGAAAATGATGATTGAGACTGTTGACACCATTCTGGTAGTATTTGGACATTTTACTTGGAAACTCAGTAATTGTTTTTTTATGTTTTTTGAGATTTGAAGTTCCTATAATCTGCTGAAAATCTGCGGGGCGTTGATCTATGAATTTTTCTTTTATAGCATCTGAAGTGCCTCTGCCGGGGTTTTTCGCACTTTCGGAATCATATCTGATATCTTTCGCAGGTTTGGAAGTACTTCTGATATCGCCGGGGTTTTTCCACCTTTCGGGAGTGCTTCTGATAGAGGAGTGTTTTTTCGAACTTTCGGAATCATCTCTGATATCTTTCGCAGGTTTGGAATCATCTCTGATATCGCCGGGGTTTTTCCACCTTTCGGGAGTGCTTCTGCTGGATTGCTGCGCTCTTTGCCTATTTTTCATATACATCGATTGATTACTGATTTCTTCCTTTTTGTTAATATCATATTTTCTAGTCTTTAAAACGGATATTGAATTTGAAAATTTTACCTCTTTAATTGTTTTTATTCTATTGTTTTCATCATTACTTTCTGACCAATATGAAATACTTGGTATTTTCATATCCAAAGTATTTTCTTTTTTATCGAGCCAGTATTCTAGAGTTGTATTATTGAATTTTCCATCTAAAGAAATTATTGTCGGACCCGTCATATTTATTTTTGAGAATTTTATACTTTGCCCAATAGTAGTAATTATTTTATCCCTATCTGAAGATTTGTCTCCAGAGATGAAGAAATCAATTTTTTTATCAGTACAATTTATGGTTATTATGTGCCCATTCTTGGAAAAACCTAAAGCGATTAATTCTAAATTTGAGGCAGTTTCGAAAGGATTACCTTCGAAAAAAGGTAGAAATATTTTATTGCCATCTATGTCTTTTATAAATTTTAATGAATTAACAGGAGGTTGAGAAGAAGTATTGATTATTGTGTCCGGAATTGAAATATCAGACTTATTAATTAAATCAAGAATTAGGTTTGATATAATATTATATCCGGATATTCTCTTTTGTAACATTGGAGTTCCAATTTTTCCAGCTTTTAATATCCAATTAATATCTGAAAAATTTATTATTCCTCCGTTAATAGGTGCCTTTTCATTATTCCATGCATCGAAAGCGGTTAATCTAAATTCTCCCTTGCTCCATTTCCAAAATTCGTAAGTATCTTTGCGCATGCTTCTATTTGATTCAATAGATAATATCTTATCCTCATTATTATGAATGGTGACATTTTGGGTAGCCTCAGTTGAAATTCTTAGTCCTATTGGTGTTCTTAAAATATCATCCTTTTGATTATCTCCCTTGTAGTATACTGGAGACATGGCCTCATCCACATTATAGATTCGGATATTATTGGCTAGTCCCTTAACTGGATCAGTTTCTCTTTTATGGGCAAAATATGAACATGTTGTTGAATTTGGTGCCCCCATAGAAGTTCTAAACTCATCAACAGAAATTGTCGGTGAATGGCCATGAATTATTCTAAATAATCCAGGCCATTTTGAACGTAGTGGATTGAGTTCATTAGCGATTGATAGAGTGCCACTATAGGCCCCACTTGAAGCGCCTCTAGACCACAAATATGGCGAGTCTTCTGTCCCTTGGATTGAGCCTCCTCCATGAGTATAATCTATCCATCCAATATTATATTCTTGTAACCAATTAATTTTATCTGGAAGGTTAATCAGATGTATGCCTGGTTCGGCATGATGAAGCAGGTTATCTCCTATTACTAAGGCCGTCATTGCCCCTGGTATTGAGGTACCCTTTTTTTTAAGATTTATTATTTCTTCTTCTGTTGATAAATAAGGAATCCATCCTAAAGAAAGCATTTTTTCAACTAGTTCGTTATTCATTTTTCTATCTATAAATTTTGATTTTTGTTGTGCTGCAGCCTGAGTTAGAAAAAGTGTAAAAACACTATTCCTATAACAAGGAAAAATTGCCTTTTTTGCCTTATCTAACCAATCTTCATGTAAAGCAGTAGGTAAAAATCGGGTGTGTTTTCCTTCGGTTCCTTTTTCAAGGTGAGAATAATTATTTATCGCATTCCGTTCTTCATTCATCAACCAATTATCCAGAGAATTTTCAATCATGAATTGTTCATGATTACCTACCAACACAAAAACCCTGTTTGGAGCATCGATAATCAATTGCCTCAATATCTCAGCCGCAATTTCGCTATAATCTGCCCTATCAAAAATATCTCCAATTTGGACAAAAGAAGCATTGGATTCATCTATCCATCGGGCTTTAATAGGGCCTATACCAGGTCCGGTTAATGCATCTTCATGTAATTTTAGACCTCTGAGGCCGGCTATTGGTGGGTTAATATTCCTTCCAAAGACTTCATTCATGGCATTTTTATTAATTTTACCCTCCTTGCCTAATAAAGTACCATCGATGCTGATTTCAGCAAGTCTATGATGTATCAAATAATTTATCAAACCCGGGGCCCACCCATGTAAATCTCCTAAGACATGCAATTTTTCGGGCATACCAGGCCTTAGTTTTCCAAGAGTTGGAGAATCAGGAAGGAGTTGGGCTGGACTCTCTTGAAAATCATGATTAAGATTATCTGAAATAATATCAGAATCCATAGTCATCACTTGGGCCACAATGTTATCTTTGAAAAGGTGATTGATTGGGACAGGTGCTAATCTGTCTTGTTAATAGCCTTCTAAACACCCGACCCATTTAAAAACGTTATTCGAAAACTATTCTTATTTAATGAAAGAGTGAAATCATCCTCTTCTCCTGAATTAACGGGCCATCCTCTTGGTTTTTCTTTCCCATTGGGGACTTCGAGTGTGTAAACACTTCCTTTAATTATGGTTGAATTCCGGTTTTTAAATTTTATATGTTCTCTTGAGATATAACTTAGTATATTACTATCTTTACCCATTGCCCTTAATTGTAGATCAGCCATTTTTACCCATGGTTCTTCTTGGCCGTTACTTTTGTGACGCCCTAAATGGATTGCTTGTGTGTCCTCTGGGTGCCATTTAACTCCACTTTCATTATGTTCAATCTGTATCCCACCAGGGACGCATCTACTCAATTGAATATTTCCTCCTATATTTAGCGCAGATCCTATGGGTAAATGTGTAGGAGTAGTACCAGAAATTCTTTCACCATCAATATACGTTTTGTTTGTGGAACCAAGATCAGTAATATTCTGGAATTCGTCTATCATAAAATGTTCTGCGGATATTCTAGCAACATGTTCATCATACCAAGAGTCAGTAAGTATCGTTTTAAAATCCGAACGCCCAATCTCACCTATCTTTAAATCTATGATCTGACCACACATTGGACCAACGTTGATAATGAAACTTTTCAACGAATTTTCTAAGGATGCAGGGACTTTGAAGACAGTAGAACCAGTAGTCAAAGTGGCGAACTCATCGTCAGTTACGAATCTAAGTCCGCCTCGGGGTGTTATGGTTTGAGTTCTCGGTGTGTTTTGATTGGAGTATCCGCAATATTTACATATTCCCTCCGTATTCCATCTTTCTAAATCTATACCAATTAATGGAGTACTGCAATCCGGACAATCAAAAGAATCCGGTATTTCAATAGGACTAGTGTTAACTACAGGTTGAATTATTTCAGGAGGCTTTTGAGCCTCAATTCCCAAACTAACTCTTAATTTATTAATATCATCTGGCATAATTGGTTCACCACAAGTTTGACAACTAGCGGCCTGTAAATCTGATTTAGATAATATTTTACCACAATCAAAACAATTCAATTTTAATCCTCCCTAACAACCGTCTTTCCTGTTTTATCAGTTTGTAATTTTCCAAGACTTGCCAATCGGTCTGCTTGACTATTAAGAGAGGATGAGTCAGTAAGAGTTTTTGTTACAGAGGCAGCGTTCGGGTGTGTCTTTTCTAGTGTTTTCAGCTGTGTAATTATACGTGTTGCCCCTGCGATATCTCCTGTTTTTATAAGTCTTGAAGCTTGGCCTGTTTTTGTCATTAATGTAACTTCAGTATTTACAGATGAGTTCAATATTAATGTACCATCAGTCGAACCTTGGACCCTTAGTTCTGAACTAGCCCCAATACAATCAAATGTAACTAGTAAGTTATCATTACACTCAATATTATTTACATTTACTTTGAAAGTTAACTCTCCTCTTGTCCCCATAGCAATGTGGGACAGTGAAACATCATGGAAACCGGATTTTAGTGGCCCTTTTGCAATTTCTAGACCCTGTGGAGTTTGGACAAGATCTGATAAAATAACCCCTTCTTCAACTTTTATTTTGAGATCTGGTGCTGCGTAAATAACGGATTGACCATATTTCGTGATCTGCCCGATTGCTTTTTTGACCTCATCGAAAGTGGGAGCATTAAAAAAGAATCCACGGGCTAATTCTGCCATATGATCGAGTTTAGATGGATCAGCTCCTGAAGTTACTCCCAAGGTGTGCATAGTAAAGCCAAATTCAGTTATTGTTCGAACGTTTTCATCACTTGCCTTTCCACCATGACCATCTGAAAGGAAAAGAACAATACCTGACCTTGAAGAATCTTTATTATAAGAGCCTAGAAACTCTAGTGTTTTATTTATTGCCGCTCCAAAATTTGTGCCTCCACCAGCCTTAAATGGAACAACAGAACCTCCTTGATTTACCCAATCAGTATGAATTTCCGCAGAAGAACTAAATGTAATAATTGCTAATTTATCATCAGGACGCATGAGTTTGTCTAAAATAAATATTGTACTATCTTTTACAATTGACTCACCCTCGCCATGCATAGACCCTGACATATCTATAACTAATAAAAGATCCAAAGGTAGGGCATTTTCATTTTCTCCAGTAATAGTCAGAGCACCTTTAGATACGAGAGGTTGGTTACACTTTGCTAAGGGTTTCAAAAGGTTAGCATTTAGGGTTGGCATGATTCCCTACCAACTAGCCTCCTTATAAAATATTCAATCATTTATAATAAAGGACGTGATAGAATCCAATATTTGTGTCGCATCTTCCTGAGAACCTATTTTGTTGGTAAAATTTTTGAAAACATCTTTGTCAGGTATTGTAAAAAGTGCCTGTAGAGCAATTTTTAAATCTCCATCGGATATTTTGGTGTAAGTGCCACGACCATAAAGTGCCACAAATTTCATAAAATTTCTTGAAACTAAATTACTGCCTGCAAATATTGAATGAACTGTGACTTTTTTTTTATTGACGCATCTATGTATCGAAGATAAAATGTTTGGCCTATTCCTATTTCCTTTTTTTGAGGGTACAAAAACTGAACCTTTTTTTGAAAATTCATCTAATGTCTTCCTTTCTGAACGTGCATCACTCCAAGATTTAGTTTCATTCTGGTATTCACTGTAGTGTATTTTATGATGTTTCAAAAATTGATTATGTAATTCTTGGAGTTCTGTAGAATTATAAGCATTAGATTTTTTATTGGATAATATGACATTATTTTTTCTATTTCTATGAAATTCCCCCCAATAATTTTTAGTCAACCAGCCATGAGAATATGAATCGCCAACTAGAATTATAGTTCTCGTAGTATTCTTCCTTGGGCTCCATTTATCTGTTAGGTATGCATCTTGTAATGCAGCTTCATAAGCCTCAGCATCATCTATCTGTTTCTTATCAGTATCCAATTTAGATATTGCCATATTTAATGATTGAGTACGTAATCTTTTACCCAAGATATTCACCGGATTTTGGATATTATTTTCATCCCTAGAATAGTCGCCAACAGCCCATAAATCTACTCTAATATCTAGATATTTAGAAACCTCTTCAGAAACTTCCTTTAGATTATCTTTTAAGTCATTTATTTCTTTTAACATAGAGCCAGTGGAATCCACCATTATCAAAATATCATGTCTTTTTGGAGGATATTTGGAGTTATATTGAAATTTATCTTCAGACTTTAGAAAACTAATTTTTTGAAATTCGCCCTCAAAAATACATTCAGAAAAGGGCCTTTCTTGAGTTGCAATACTCTCCAATTCCACTAAACTTTCTAGTGTTTCAGATTTAGTTTTTACAGTAAAAGTAATGAGATTTTGGAGTCGGTTACCCAAGACTGATGGAGTATTTATTGATAATAGGCTATCCAACAATTCTACTATTTCACCTGAATCAATACTAGATTTGAATGACTGTGCAGATCCTCCAACTAAAATGTGTGCCATTGTTCGTCCAAAAGCAAACCAATCTTGACCGGGATGCGCGCGTATATTGTTAAATTTTTTTTGCATCTGTGAAGGATGGGAATACTCTTTGGTTCCGCCTAGCGCCCTTTCTTGTTTTCTGTTAATTGGTAACGAGAGGCCAAAATCTATAATCCCTGCGTACTCAATTGAGTTATTTTTATCACTATATCGGCACATGAAATTTCCAGGCTTTATATCTCGGTGAACAAAACCACAATCGTGGATTATACAAATATCATCATACATTTTTTGAAAATAGCTAAATATTTCTGAAAATGAGATTTCATTCATTATATCATTGATATCATGAGTACCAACTCTTGACATGATAATCTGTAATTTGTCATTTTCTAAGGAAGTAGAAATCACTTTGGGAAAATTACCATTTAGATTTATCCTATTTAATTCATTCAGAGTTTTCAATTCTCTTTCTAGCATAACTACTGAAGAAGGATCTAATCCCGATTTTTTAATAATATGTTCTTCTGGATTAACTGATATTATACTATTTTTAGATGCATGAATAATATAGTTATTTTGATCCATATGATCACACGCCCAACATCTTCTTTGCAACCTCTTCCAGTTCCTTAAGAGATGATTCTTCTCCAAACTTTGTTACTAGATCTACTAACTCTTCTAGGCCATTTAATGATTGATTATCAGAAATACTTTTCAAACTACTAGAGAATTTTGTTTTAATATTCCCGCCTTGAATCATAGAATTTATAGCCTCATGTTTTTCTCCAATAACTACACACATAGCAATCCAAGTGAATGAATACCAATCTTGACCAGGGTGACACCTGACACCCATTTCTGCCTGACTTGGATGAGTGTAGGGCAGACTTACGAAGCGATCATTTTTCCCTTGTTTTTTATTATTAACTCTAGCAGATCCAAAATCAATTAGTCCAGAATATATCGAATTATTTGATTTAGGATCATTTATTCCAATATTTCCTGGTTTAATATCTCTATGAATATGGTGCCCATATTTATGTAATTTATGAATATCCTCTGCTAATTCTTTCAAAAATAATATTTTCTTACTTGTTTCTAGTTTGTAGTAATCTTGTTCAAAACTCCTTTCACCCACTTGAGTCATGACTAAAATTGGATTATTTTCATCTTTAGATTTGAAATGAATTTGTGGATATTGGGAATTAAGATTTTCTTCCATTAGCTCTTCTAAAGTTTGAATTTCTTGAATTAAAACTTTCTTTGAATTATCATCTTTTGCAGTTTTAATGAAAAGTGTACCTTGCTCAGTTTTGAGCCTCCAAACATTTCCAATCGCACCATTTGGCATCTTTTGGCCATAATTATCAACTTTTTTCATCCACTCGTCATACTCATTTGGATTTCCTATTGAAATTTCTTCTTGTTGTTCAAATATTTCATTAAGTTGTTGTGTTTCAACTGGATTAGAAGTTACATTTGACTTATTTATTATGCCATCATCCAGTAAATCCTCATAAATTTCTTGAATAGATCTTCCTTCAATTTCTGCTATTTTATTTAATTCAACGACGGGAGAATTGATAGAAATATTCGAGTATGGATTTGAAGGACTTCTGATATCGCCGGTGTTTTTCGCAATTTCGGAAGTACTTCTGATAGAGGAGTGTTTTTTCGAACTTTGGGAATCATCTCTGATATCGCCGGGGTTTTTCCACCTTTCGGGAGTGCTTCTGCTGGATTGCTGCGCTCTTTGCCTATTTTTCATATACATCGGTTGATTACTGATTTCTTCCTTTTTGTTAATATCATATTTTATAGGTATTTTACGGAAAGGATTAGCTTGTAATAATCTGTCTATTAATTCTGATTTAGTTCCTGAAACTTTTAGATTATTTGCCCTTAAATATGCTTTTAGTTCAACAACTGTTTTTGAATTTAGAAATAATTGGTTATAGTAAATTTTATTATGGAGTTGTTTTTTTGTTTTTAACGGTTTGCCAGACACCACTATCTTTGTTTGTTGTACTTTGTGTGAAGAAGTATTTTTAGTTAAAAATGAATCAATATACTGGCGAAAAGTATTTTTAGGCATTAATGAATCAATATACTGGCGAAATACCAAGTTAGTTCGTACAATCAATATAACTAATGCTAGTATCGCAAAAATTAATTTAAGTATAGTAGTTCCTAATGTACTATAGGGACTAAGTTGAAGGGAAAGACAAACAAAAATGGAAATGCCTAAAATTGAAGAAATTGTATGGTCAAGGTGACTTTCTCGATTTGTTGTATTGAGAATATGGACGGTTCCGGTTTTACGATAATGCTTTACGAATGTAAGAATTATTAATATTGAAATAATCAGATTCCCAAGTATAAAATTAAAGAAGATGGGTTCATAAAATTCCTCTTCGAGAGCCATATATGTCATTTCTTGTTCGGAAAAGATGCTTAAAATGGGGTAAGATGATAACATTTCATTGGCCACGCATGCTTCATTCCAATTACAATCAGTAACGGAATCATCCCATCCATCCCCATTTTGATCATCATTCATGAGTGGTGCTAAAAAAATAATTTGCAATAAGAAAAATAATGCAACTCCCTTTTTCAAGAAACTCTCGGGATTACCTGTAATCATAAAATATAGTCTTAAAACAGGAACTAATAGCAATAATGTCATCATTAGTAAATATGGATATAGAAGGGATTCCATCGCTCCATCGTAAGATGCATTGTTATCTCTATTATTCATTATAATAAATACTGAGTCTAGGTCTGACCCAATAATATCTAAATCACCATCCACATCTATGTCTGCAGTTAAAATGAAATTCGTTTTTGAGCTACTAACGGACTTCCAAACTAAGGATAAATCCCCGTTAAAATTGCCAAAAATTTGATCTTTACCATCATTTCCAGTTAATAAGTCCAACCAACCATTTCCATCAATATCTGCCCAATGCAAATATCTCGTATTTTTATTGTCTAGAATAAAGGTTGGTTCATCAGATAAAATTCCATTATGATGATTGGAAAAAATATAGATGTTTTTTCTCGTACCAATAGCTAAGTCTAAATAACCATCTCCATCAAAATCTGAAGAAGCTGAACTGGTTATTGCGGTAGAATCACCATCCCATGACCAAATAATTGAGGTGGACAAATTCCTATTAAAAGTAGTCCAAATATCACAATTATATTTACATGCGAGGATTTCAAGATGCCCATTTCTATCAACATCAAACCAGTCAATATTATACTTAACCTCGCCAGATTCAATATCTACTCCATCAAGACGTCCTATGTAGCCATCAAATATCTCTACTCTTGGCTTCCAGCCATCGTAATAACTCTCAGTAGAACGGTAATTAATAGCCCAATCGTGGTCTCCGTCATTGTCTATATCTGCTACAATTATGTCCCTAGCCCTTTGAGTATAAGTCAGATCATCTACCCAAGGATTCTCATCTTGTTTCAAGAAACCTAATTCATTCCATCCGTTACTAAGATAATATCGTGTCCAACCTTGCGTACCAACAATTAGACCAAGTTCCCTCCCATCGCCAAGTAAGTCAATCACAGCAATATCGTCAACATCCCCATATAGGTGAGGGTCAAAAAATCTAAAATCATCACCTAGATTTTTCAGACTTACAGCTTTAGCGAATCCTTGATCTCCTCCAAGATTTTGTATTCCCATTATGGAACCGTAGTAATCAACCTCGTCTTTATGAGTGCCTCCGATCAGTATGTCATAGTCACCATCTTTATCCCAATCTACTACCACCATCGCATCTATTGATGAAATGTCACCGACGCCTAAATTATAATCATTGAAATTTTTAAAATTTCCAAAATTGGTACCGCATAATGGCATCACTGCCCTCGCGGAATCTAGAGGAAAAAAGTCTACTGAATTATCGAACCCATCTAAATCCCAATCTTTGTTATTCTGCGATTCATCATATAAATTTGTTGGAGTTGAGCCTATTCCGATTGGATCATACGAAATTATGTATCCATTACCAGAATTCCTAGTCTGTATATTAGAAGGGCATATATTAGATTGGAAATCAGAGTCAATAGCTCCTTCGTGATCTTTTGCCTTAGAGTTTGAGTCATGGCCATGTTCCAATGTTACATTTGATGCAGTTGAATGCAAATCTGTACCTCTCTCAAAACCATCATTCGCCTGCGTGATATTTGATATTAAAGGAGAAGCGGCTATTGCCAAAAAAATCGCGGCGATTGTTAAGGTATAACGTTTCGACACAGTGATAGAGATTGTAGTTTATTTAAAGTTATATTGAATATATCAATCTATTTTAAGATATTTTAAATTTTATTAACTAAATTTTCTAATTCTTCCAATGCGTTCTAATTAATTGGCTCAGTATCATGAGAATTTATTTTTGAATTTTGATCGAAAACTACCCCCTCAATCATTTCCTTAATTGATTATATTTAGCACCAATAATTACTGATACGACGCAAAGTAACCGTCATAAATAGTACTATCAATAACGCTAAGGTAGTTTATGCCCGTAAAATAAGCAATATATAGGTTACATATTATCACGCTCAAATCTAAAATCTCGTAATACAACTTCAGGGATTTTTACTTCTTCTGCATAACAAAAGTCTTGAAAATCGTATATTTTATTTTCTAATTCTTCTGCTATGCGATTTAA
>Ga0209709_10002558_pt1 | contig 15722 bp, 18 predicted proteins | sample ArcticOcean_MG_C_2_FD_187435 | JGI IMG/M metagenome (GOLD analysis project Ga0209709, IMG submission 187435) | Marine microbial communities from western Arctic Ocean - ArcticOcean_MG_CB4_136 (SPAdes) (version 2) | ecosystem: Environmental > Aquatic > Marine > Oceanic | place: Arctic Ocean... | reverse complement strand
GCAATTTTTTAGCCTCAACAAAAGGCCATGCGTTAGTTTTATCTAAATTATCTTTTTCAATCACTTTGTTTAATAACAAATATCTTATATTTGGTGTTTTTATTAATTCTTATAGAGTTGAAATTTTTTTACCATAAAATAATGTTCTTTCTAAATGTCTAATTATAAAACAGTTTTTTTTACCTTGGGTGTTTTACAAATTATTCTTGGAATTTCCATGATGATTCCAATTTTAACCCAGTTTATTTATTCTGAAATAGATTCTTCTTTTATAGGGGCTTCAATAATTTCAATAATATTTGGTGTTTTATTTTTTTTAACAAATTTAAATCATGACAAAAAGTTAAACCTACACCAAGCTTTTTTATTAACAGCACTATCTTGGTTAAGTATTGCAATATTTGGTTCTTTACCTTTTATTTTTTCAGTTCTTGAGCTGTCTATAACAGATGCTTTTTTTGAAAGTATGTCTGGTATTACCACTACTGGATCTACAATTATTTCAAGCTTAGAGGGTGCTCCTAGATCAATACTTTTATGGCGAGCTATGCTTCAATGGTTAGGTGGAATTGGTATTATTGTAATGGCAATAACTCTAATGCCCATAATGAATGTTGGTGGCATGCAATTATTTAAAATTTCAAGCAATGATTCATCAGAAAAATTATTACCAAAATCTAAAGAAATATCTCTTAGATTAATTTATGTTTATTTAACATTAACAACGCTATGCGCCACTACCTATAAGATTTTTGGTATGAACATTTTTGATAGTATAACGCACTCCATGACAACTATAGCAACAGGCGGATTTTCAAATTATAATGAATCTATAGGATATTTTAACAGCCCATCTATTGAAATATCATCGATGATTTTTATAATACTGGGTAGTTTACCTTTTATTGCTTATATAAAATTTTTAAATGGTAATAAAAAAATTTTTATTTCAGATGTTCAGATTAAATCATTTATTAAAATAATTATTTTTTCAATTGTCTTACTTTTTGTTTATTTTCTTTTTCAAAATAAAGATTTTTCTCAAATTAATATAAGAGCTATTTTTTTCAATGTTATTTCTATTTTAACTGGTACAGGATATGTCACTGGCGAATTTGATGGCTGGGGAAATTTTCCATTAATTTTCTTTTTAACTTTAATGTTTATTGGGGGGTGTGCGGGATCAACAACTTGTGGGATTAAAGTGTTTAGAATTCAAATTCTATATTTATTTATTATTAATCAATTAAAAAAAATAATCTATCCAAGAGGAGTTTTTATAATTAAATACGATAAAAACAATGTAGATAATAAATTTATGGCCTCAATCATTTCTTTCATTTTTCTTTATTTGGTCATATTTTTTTTAATAACTGCATTTCTATCTTTAAGCGGTTTAGATTTTGTTACTTCAATTTCTGGTGCTGCAACATCTATTTCAAATGTTGGACCAGGTTTAGGCCCTATAATTGGACCTAATGGTAATTTTTCTAGCTTACCAGAAGTTTCCAAATGGGTCTTATCTTTAGGAATGATATTGGGTAGATTAGAATTATTTGCTATACTGGTCCTGTTTCTACCTTCATTTTGGAGAAATTAATTATGATTGAAGTAAAAAAACAATCACTTTCAGAAACTTTTTCTATCTACTTCGATAGAAGAATGTTTAGAATTTTATTACTTGGAGCTATATCTGGTTTTCCATGGGTTTTAATAGGAAGCAGCTTAAGTTTGTGGCTTAAAGAAGAAGGTTTAAGTAGATCAACAATCGGTTGGGCAGGTTTAATTTTTTCTGTTTATGCATTTAACTATTTATGGGCACCTCTTATTGATAGACTTCAAATACCATACCTAACAAAAAAAATTGGCCATAGAAGAGGCTGGATAGTTTTAATGCAGTTTGCAATTTTAATTTGTCTTGTAACTTGGAGCCTAATTAATCCCATAGAAAATTTAACACTATTAATTACAATTGGGCTAATTATTGCTATTGCCTCAGCTACGCAAGACATAACAGTGGATGCCCTTAGAATTGAGCAGATTGGTGAAAATGAAGGCAAATCAATGGCTGCTGGGGCTGCAATGGCAGTTGTTGGTTGGTGGAGTGGATATAAATTAGGTGGTGTAATAGCCTTATTTACAGCTGAATACTTTGAAAATATAGGTTTAGCAAATTATTGGCAAATGACTTTTTTGATTCTTGGTGTAGTGGTGATTTTAATGAACATAGGATTAATGTTTGTTCATGAGCCTGTTTCAACTGACAGACAGTTAAAGCAAAAAGAAACTGATAACCTTATAAAAAATAAGCTTGGGTCAAAAAATATTATAACCAATTTTACTGCATGGGTAAGTGGTACATTGGGTGGCCCAATAATAAGTTTCTTTAAAAAAAATGGTTTTTCAATTGCCATTGGAATCTTAAGCTTTGTTTTTTTATTTAAAATTGGTGAAGCTTTTCTTGGGCGAATGTCAATAGTATTTTATAAAGAAATAGGATTCTCCAAAGGTGATATTGCCATTTATTCAAAAACTTTAGGATGGATAACTACAGTTATCTTTACTTTGCTAGGAGGACTTTTTGTAATTAGGTCTGGAGTATTAAAAGCAATGTTTCTTGCGGGAATATTAATGGCTGCAACTAATTTGTTATTTACTGCTTTGGCATGGAGTGATAAATCAGAATTATTGTTTGCCATAGCGGTCATATTTGATGATATTGCAGCAGCTTTCGCAACAGTTGCTTTTGTGGCATTTATTTCATTACTAGTAGACAGAACTTATACCGCAACACAGTATGCTTTGCTTGCCTCAATAGGAACTGCGGGAAGAACTACACTTGCATCATCATCTGGTGCCTTGGTTGATTGGTTAAATGGGGACTGGGGAGTTTTTTTTATTTTAACTGCTATTATGGTTATACCTTCTTTGATTTGCTTATGGTTTATTAAAGATAAACTAAAACTTCGTGAAAAATAATTTCTTTTTTAAAAACTTATCCTCAAATATTTATAAGAGTCCTTCTCGGCTTTCAGAAATTACTTCTCAAATCTTATATGGTGAAAAGTTTAGAATTTTGTCAAAAAAAAAAGACTGGATTAAAATAAAGACATTATTTGATAATTACATTGGTTATATCAAAAATAAAGATTACACGATCAATCATAAACCTACACATAAAGTATTTAGTCTGAAAGCTGCTATTTATAATAAACAATTTAATAAAAAAAAATGTTATTTACCCTTTGCTTCAAAAATTTTAATAATTCAAGAAAATAAAAATTTTATTGAATATGAGAAAAACAAATGGATTAAAAAAAAACATATTAAAAAAATTAAACATAAAGAAAATAATTATATAAAAATATTAAGATTATTTATAAAAACAAAATATATGTGGGGTGGTAAAACTTATAAGGGCATAGATTGTTCAGCTATTTTACAATTATTTTATTATTATAATAATAGATTTTATCCTAGAGATACAAAAGACCAAATCAAATATTCAAAAAAAAATACTAGAAAAAAAACATTTAAAAAAGGTGATATAATATTTTGGAAAGGTCATGTTGCTATTTGTATTAATTCTAAAAAGTTAATTCATGCCTATGGCCCTGAAAAAAAGGTTTTAATCATGCCAATACAAAAAACAATAAAAAAAATTAAAGAAACAGCAAGGCTTATAATAAAGAATACTTCTTCGATTATACACTATTAAACTCTACCAAAATCAGGTTTATTAATATCTTGTTTTAACTTAATTATTTTTTTTCGTACTTTTTTGGTTTGAAGCAGTTTTTTTATAATTGACTTATTATTTTTAGAATTAATATCTTTTCTGAATGATCTTAAATTTTTGATAAATAAATCGATTGCTTTTGATATATTAAATTGATTATTGAAGAAAATATCTCTCCACATAACTTCATTAGATGCAGCAATCCTTGAAAAATCTCTTAAACCACCTGCGCTAAATTTTATAAGTTCATATTTTTTTTGTTTTTCAAAATCTGTAGCCGTTTTTACTAAATTGTAGGCTATTAAGTGTGGTAAGTGGCTTGTCATTGAAAAAACAGCGTCATGTTTTTTTGAATCCATTTTTACTACTTTAGACCCAATTTTTTTCCAAAATTTACTTAGAAAAATTAAATGTTTCTTATTTGAATTTTTTTCTTTTATTAAAATGCACCATTTATTTAAAAATAAATTACTGTCACCAAACTCTGGCCCACTAACTTCTGAACCCGAAATTGGGTGGCTTGAAGTCCATGAGATACCTTTTTTTAGTTTTTTCTTAACCAGCGCTATGGAGCTTTCTTTTGATGAGCCCACATCCGTGATAATTGTTTTTGGTAATAGATAGTTATTAATTTTTAAAATTATTTTTTCATATTCGCTCATTGGTGTACAAAAAATGATTAAATCCAATTTTGGTATTACAGTTTTAAAGTTCTTTATTATTGTACACGGTAATTTTAATTTTTTAATTTTTGAAATATTTGATTTTGACTTTTCATAAACAAATATTTTTTTGGAAATTTTCTGATGTGCAATTGCACGTAATAATGAGGATCCAATTAGCCCACACCCTATAATTAAAGTATTTTTCATCATTTTTTAAATATCCATTTCATAACTTTTATAAATCTTATATTCTCTTTACCTGACCCAATTGTAAGTCTTAATTTATTTTTAATATTATATCCCTGTTCTGTAGATCTTAAAATAATACCTTTTGACTCTAGCTTTTTAAGTACATATTTAGCTGAAAATTTGCTTTTATCAAAATTTAGTAAAAAAAAATTAGCAGATACATCATTAGTAGAAATATTTAATTTATTTAAGAAGATTTTTATTTTATTGGCCCATAAAAAATTATGTCTAACAGAGCGTTTAATAAAATTTTTATCCTTTAGTGCTTCTATAGCAGCAATTTGAGCTGCTTGATTAACATTAAAGGGTGGTTTAATTTTATTCATAGCTTCTATAATTTTTTTTGATCCATGGCCCCAGCCAACTCTTAGTGCTGCTAATCCATAAATTTTTGAAAACGTTCTTAATATGATTACATTATTTTTATTCTTAAATATTTCTAATCCAGACTTGTAATCTTTATTTTTCATATACTCAAAATATGCGTCATCCAAAACTAATAATATTTTTGGATTAAGTTTATTTCTTAAATTGATTAATTCTGATTTATTTAAATAAGTTCCTGTTGGGTTATTAGGGTTTGCTAAAAAAACAATTTTAGTTTTTTTCGAAACTTTCTTAAAAATTTCTTTTATAGATACTTTAAAATTTTTTTCTTTAGCAAGCTGAATATTTGCTCCAACAATTTTTGCATAAATCCTGTACATTAAAAAACTATATTGCGGAACTATCACCTCATCTGATGGATTCAAATATAATTGACAAATTATCTGAATTAACTCATCAGATCCTGAACCACATATAATTTTATTAACATTACAGTCATAAACTTTTGATATTTCTTTTATTAAATTCTTGGACTTGCTATCTGGATATTTTGATAAATTTATATTTACACCAGATATTGCTTTTTTTACTTTAGGACTGATTCCAAGTGCAGACTCGTTAGCAGATAATTTAATTATATTCATGATTTTGCTCAACCTGGATCTACCCGGTTTATAAGCTTCAATTCGTATATCTTTAAATTTTGGTATAGTCATTTTAATGCCTTTTTTTTATAGATAAATTATTAAACTTTTATAGTGGATAAGTGAATAATAAAAAAAATTGACATAGGAAATGACATCTAGTACAAAAAATATGCGCTGATTTAACTGAATTGCGAGCGCTTTAAAAAACCGCTAAATAAGTTTTTTTATCTCTCAATTCATTAAAAATCGATATTTATGAATAACATAAACGAAATAAAAAAAATAATAGTTAATAAACCATTAAAACTTGATTGTGGAAAAATTATTAATGATTTTCCAGTTGCTTATGAGACTTATGGCACTCTTAATAAAAAAAAAGATAATGCAATTTTAGTTTTCCACGCATTAACTGGAGATCAATTTGTATCAGACATTAACCCCATAACAAAAAAAGATGGTTGGTGGTCTTATGCTGTTGGTCCTGAAAAGGCAATAGATACAAAAAAATATTTTGTGATATGTGCAAATGTAATTGGTGGATGCATGGGTTCTTATGGTCCTAGCAATATTAATCCAGCTACACAAAAAATTTTAGGAACAAATTTTCCAATTATTACGATAAACGATATGGTTAATGCTCAATATAATCTCCTAGAATTTTTTAAAATAGATCAATTGTTTTGTGTGACTGGTGGTTCAATGGGTGGAATGCAAGTACTTCAATTTGTAAATAATTTTCCAAATAAAGCAAAAATTGCAATTCCCATTGCATGCACAGCAAGTCATTCGGCTCAAAATATTGCTTTTAATGAACTTGGTAGACAGTCAATTATGGCTGATACAAATTGGCTAAATGGAAATTATGCAAATGAAAACTCAAATCCAGATAAAGGCTTATCTGTTGCAAGAATGGCTGCTCATATTACCTATCTATCAAAAAATGGTTTACAAGAAAAGTTTGGAAGAAAATTACAAGAAAGAGATGATTTAAAATTTAGTTTTGATGCCGACTTTCAAATAGAAAGTTATTTGCGATACCAAGGATCTGTCTTTGTGGACAGGTTTGATGCGAACAGTTATCTCTATATTACTAGGGCTATGGATTATTTTGATTTAATTAAACAACATGATGGAAACTTATCTAAAGCATTTATTCTATCAAAAACTAAATTCTTTATTATATCATTTACTTCTGACTGGCTTTATCCAACATCAGAAAATAAAGATATTGTTATAGCCTTAAATGCAATTGGAGCAGATGTTGGATTTGTTGAAATCAAATCAGATAAGGGGCATGACTCATTCCTGTTAAATGTTCCCGAATTCTTGAACACATTAAAAAATTATATTAACAACTCATATTAAATGAATCAATTATGAAACGGGAATTTAAAATAATTGCAGATTTAGTAGAAAAAAATACTAGAGTTTTAGACGTTGGTTGTGGTGATGGAACTTTAATGGAATTTTTAAAAGATAATAAAAAAATAGATATAAGGGGAATTGAAATTTCTAAAAAAAATGTTCAAGAATGTGTTGGAAAAGGTTTAACAGTAATTGAAGGAGATGCAGAAAAAGACCTTATTCAATTTCCCGATGGATCTTTTGATTTTGTTATTTTAAGTCAAACTCTTCAAGCTTTCCTAAACCCAGAAATTGTTATTAATGAGCTCTTAAGGGTTGGAAAAAAAGCCATTGTTACAATTCCAAACTTTGGATTCTGGAAAGTAAGACTTCACTTATTAATTAAAGGAACAATGCCAATTACAAAAAATCTACCAGATGAGTGGTATAATACTCCAAATATTCACATGTGTTCACTTAAAGATTTTTTTAATTTTTGTAATATTAGGAAAATACAGTTAGTCAAATCATTGGCTCTTCATAATGAAAAAACTTCCTCTATAAGCAATATTAATTTAAATATTAAAAATTTATCAGCTGAATTAGGTATATTTTTAATTGAAAAATAAATGAAAATTGAAATTATTCCATGTCTTAAAGATAATTACTCTTATGTAATTTTTGATGAAAAAAAAAATATTGCTTGTGTTATTGATCCCAGTGAGTCAGAACCCATTATTGAATTTTTAGAGAAAAATGAAATTAACTTAAAATTTATATTAAATACTCATCACCACTATGATCATGTGGGGGGGAATAAAAAATTAAAAGAAAAATACAATGCAAGTGTTATTGGGTTTAAAGGAGATAAAGAGAGAATTCCTGAAATAGATATTCTTGTTGATGATCAGGAAATTTGGAAATATGAAAATTTTAAAACCAAAATAATTCATGTACCAGGGCACACTCTTGGTCATATTTGTTTTTATTTTTATAATGATAAATCAATATTTACTGGTGATACTTTATTTTCGTTAGGATGTGGCAGGGTATTTGAGGGAACACACTCTCAAATGTATGAATCTTTAAAAAAAATAAAAGATTTGCCTCACGAGACAAAAATTTTTTGTGGTCATGAATATACATTAGATAACTCAAAATTTTGCTTATCACTTGACCAAAATAATAAAGATCTTAAAAAAAAAATAATACAAATCCAAAAAAAATTACAAAATAATTTTCCCACTATTCCCTCTACTATTAAAGAAGAATTGCAGTGTAATATTTTTCTTAGGTCAAACAATATTGAAAACTTTTCAAAATTGAGAGATTTAAAGGATAATTTTTAGCTTATTCAACTTGACTATAATAAGTCCCAGACTATATTGCTGATTATAAAATTAGATAAAACAATGTCATACGCAATAATACAAACAGGTGGAAAACAGTACAGAGTGAAGGCTGGAGAAATACTTAAGATTGAAAGATTAGTAGATTCTAAACCTGACACCAAAATAGAGTTTAAAGAAATATTAGCTTACGGAGATGATAAAATAATTGAAGTTGGCTCTCCAGTAGTTGAAGGTGCAAAAGTTGAGGCAGACCTAATTGAAAATAGCAAAAATAGAACAATTTTAATCTTTAAAAAAAGAAGAAGGCAAAACTCAAGAAGAAAAAATGGTCACAGACAACAATATTCATTAATAAGAATTAATAAAATTTTCTCTAAAGATGGTAATGTTTTATCAAAAGCAGAAAAAATGCAAAAACCAACAAAAAAAATTGAAAAAGTTGTGGCTAAAGTAGCAACTAAAAAAAAAGAAACTAAAGAAGCAAGTAAATAAATTAGGTAAATTATGGCAACAAAAAAAGCAGGTGGATCATCAAGAAATGGACGTGATAGTGCTGGTCGTAGACTTGGTGTTAAAAAGTATGGTGGTGAAATAGTAATTCCTGGAAATATAATTGTGAGACAAAGAGGAACTAAAATCTTCCCTGGTGAAAATGTAGGAATGGGTAAAGATCATTCAATTTTTTCTGTTGTTAAAGGAAAAGTAGTATTTAAAAAAGGTAAATCAGACAGAACATTCGTTTCAGTAAAACCTAATTAGTAGTACAACTAAATAATTAAGAGTTGTATTATGAAGTTTCTTGACCAAGTTAAAATTTATGTAAAAGCCGGCAATGGAGGACATGGATCTCCTAGCTTCCGCAGAGAAAAATTTATTGAGTATGGTGGACCTGATGGTGGAGATGGAGGTAAAGGTGGTTCTATAGTCTTGAGATCAGAAAGAAATTTAAATACTCTTATCGATTACAGGTTTCAACAACATCATAAAGGTGAACGTGGAGAAAATGGCTCTGGACAAAATCGTACTGGTCGTGGAGGTAATGACCTATTCTTAAAAGTTCCAATCGGTACACAAGTTTTTGAAGAAGACAATAAAACTTTAATTTATGATTTTAAAAAAGAAGGAGAAAAATTTGTTGTTGCTAATGGTGGTAAGGGTGGCCTTGGAAATACTAGATTTAAAAGTTCCACCAATAGAGCTCCAAAAAAATTTACAAAGGGTGCTATAGGTGAAGAGTATGTGATTTGGCTTCAGTTAAAAACTATTGCTGATGTTGGTATTGTTGGGTTGCCGAACGCAGGCAAATCAAGCTTATTAGCAGCCATTACAAATGCTACGCCTAAAATAGCAAACTACAAGTTTACAACTTTAAATCCTAATCTTGGTGTTGCAATTTATGATGATAAAGAAATAACTTTAGCAGATATCCCAGGACTAGTTGAGGGAGCACACGAAGGTGTGGGTCTTGGTATTCAATTTCTAAAACATATAGAAAGATGCAAAACATTGATGCATTTAATAGATATTACTGATGAAAATATTGAAAATACATACCAACAAGTTAAAAAAGAACTTGGCAGCTATAGTAAAGACATTCTTGCAAAAAAAGAAATAATTGTACTAAATAAAACAGACTTGTTGGATGAAGAAGAAATCGAGAAAATTGTGAAAAATTTTTCTAAAAATAAAAACTCTGAAGTAGTAACTCTTTCAACGTTGGAGAAGGCGTCTATATCAAAAATTAAGGCTAAATTACTCTCATATGTATCTTAAAGATTCTAAAATAATTGTAATTAAAATTGGTTCTTCTTTATTAATAGATGAGAATAAAAAAATCAGAAGGACCTGGTTATCTGAATTTGCCAAAGATATTAGTGAATTAATTAAAAAAAATAAAAAGATTATTATAGTAAGCTCAGGGGCTATCGCAATGGGCTGTAAAAAACTCAATTTAAGTAAAAAAAATCTTAAAATTGATAAATGTCAAGCAGTAGCATCAATTGGACAAATTGAGCTTATGAATTTATTTTCAGAAACTTTTGTTAAACAAAAAATTAATATATCTCAAATTTTACTTACATTAGAAGATACAGAACAAAGAAGAAGAGCGTTAAATGCAAAAAGAACTTTTGAGAATTTATTTAAATTAGGCTTTGTACCCATTGTTAATGAAAATGATACTATAGCTACCACAGAAATTAAATATGGTGATAACGACAGACTAGCTTCTAGAGTGGCACAAATATCAAGCGCTGATTCACTAATACTTCTTTCTGATGTTGATGGCCTTTATACTCAAAATCCAAAAATCTATAAAAATGCGAAATTATTAAAAGAAATAAAAAATATTGATAAAGATATAGAATATATTGCGACTAAAAGTATTGGCGAGCACGGCACAGGTGGAATGAAAACTAAAATTGATGCAGCAAAAATCTGTCAATTATCAGGGTGCCAAATGGTAATAGCAAATGGCTTATTAATGAGACCTATTAAAAAAATAATAGACGAAAATAATTGCACATGGTTTTTGCCTAGAATATCAAAATTAGATGCTAGAAAAAAATGGATAATTAGTTCTATTTCGCCTAAAGGAGAGGTATTTATCGATGATGGTGCTACAGAAGCACTCTCTAGTGGTAAAAGTTTATTAGCAGCCGGAATTACAAAAGTGTCTGGCAAGTTTAAAAAAGGTGATCATGTAAGGGTTTTAAATAAAAAAAATTCTGAATGTGCTAGAGGCTTAAGCTCATTCTCATCTGATGAAATATTAAGAATTATGGGGCAGCATTCTAAAGAAATTGAAAAAATATTAGGATATGTTTCAAAATCTGAAGTCATACATAAAGATGACATGGTAGAGGTATAAAATGAGTCAATATATGAATTTAATGGGGCTCAATGCCAGAAAAGCATCTCTTACAAAAATTAACACTAAAGTTAAAAATAAAATTTTAAAAAGGTATGCTTCATTACTAAATAAAGAAAAAAGTTCTATAATTATGGAAAATAAGAAAGATATAAAATTTGCTATAAAAAAAGGATTAAAGAATAATTTAATTGATAGGCTAACTATTGATTATAAAAAATTAGATAATATTAAAAACTCGATAAATAGAATTATTAAACTAAAAGATCCTGTTGATAACACTCTTGAGAAGTGGACTAGGCCTAATGGATTAAAAATTAAAAGAGTATCTATACCTATTGGAGTTATTGGAGTTATATATGAAAGTAGGCCGAATGTTACTTCAGATGTTGCTAGCTTATGTTTTAAATCGGGAAATGCTGTGATTTTAAAAGGGGGCTCAGAAGCAATTAATACTAATAAAATTTTAGCTAAATTATTTCGAAAAGCCCTCAAAGAAAATAAGGTTAATGAAAACTTTATTCAGTTTATAGATTCTAAAAATAGAAAAATGGTAGATCATATGCTTTCAAAAATGAAAGATTATATTGATGTAATCATACCTCGTGGTGGAAAAAATTTAGTAAAAAGAGTTCAAGAATTTTCAACTGTACCTATCGTCGGACATTTAGAAGGCCTATGTCACACTTTTGTTGATAAAGATGCAGAATTAAAAATGGCTATAGATATCGTCTATAATGCTAAATTAAGAAATACTAGTATTTGTGGTGCAACTGAAACAATTTTACTTCATGAAAAAATTGTTAAAAAATTTTGTAATCCTATTTTGAAAAAACTAGAAGAAAATAAATGTAAAATATATGGAGATCGTTTTTTAAGTAAACACTATAAAGGAAAAATTTCTGCCGCAAAAGAGAAGGACTGGTCCACAGAATACTTGGCCCCTAAAGTATCCGTAAAGACTGTAAAAAATTGTGAAGAAGCAATTAAACATATCAACAAATATGGCACTATGCACACAGACTCTATTATTACTAAAAATAAAAAGACTGCTAAAAAATTTTTAAAAAATGTAAAAAGTTCAATAGCTATGCATAATACATCAACACAGTTTGCTGATGGTGGAGAGTTTGGATTTGGTGGTGAAGTTGGCATTTCAACAAATACCCTTCCCCCAAGAGGTCCTGTGGGCTTAAGTCAACTTATTTCTTACAAATATGAGATTATTAGCAATGGCCAAACTAGAAAATAAGTTGAAACCTGAAAAAATAAGAATTGGCATTTTGGGGGGTACGTTTGATCCGGCACATAAAGGACATTTAGAAATATCAAAACAAGCCAAAAAAATATTTAGTCTAAAGAATATTATTTGGGCAATTACAAAAAAAAATCCATTTAAAGATGAAAGTAAATTAAATTTAAGAAGTAGAATGCAATTTGCAAAAAAAATAATAGGAAAAAATGACTATATTAAAGTAAAATTTTATGAAAAAAAGATTGGTTCTAGTAGGACAATTGATTTAATTAAGCATTTAACGAAAAAGAAAAAAAATGAAATTTATTTCATTATGGGTGCTGATAATCTCATAAATTTTCACAAATGGTATAAATGGAAATCTATTGTAAAAAAATGTAGTATCCTAGTATTTGATCGACATGGGTATAAAGCTAAATCATTAAAATCAGTAACCTTTAATGGGGCAAATAACAAAAACCTAACATTTGTTAATTTTAATAAAGTCAATATTTCATCTTCTCAATTAAGAAAAGTTTGATAAGGTTAATTTAATTAATGGAAAAAAATACAAATCTAAAAAGCATCATCTTAGATACCCTGGATTCCAACAAAGCTTTAGATGTAGTCTCAATTAATCTTAAAAATAAAAGTTCCATGGCAGATTACATGATCATAGCCAGCGGAACATCTTCGAGACATATTCAAGCTCTATCAGAACAGGTGTTAGAAAAATTAAGAGCTAATGGCGTTAAAAACTCTAAGATAGAAGGAAAAGAAAGTTCTGACTGGAAATTAGTTGATGGTATTGATCTAATTGTTCATATATTTAATCCCGAAAAAAGAAAATTTTATGAACTTGAAAAAATATGGTCTGAACTAATTCCTAAAGAAAAAGTAATGATATAAATATGATTAAAAGACTTCAAATCTTTATTACCACATCTCTATTTTTTTTTGGAATATGCCATTCTGATAACAGTGACATTTATAAAAAAATAGACCTATTTGGTGAAGTCCTTGAAAAAATTAATAAAGAATATGTTGATGAAGTTGATCAATCCAAAAGTATGGATGCTGCAATTAATGGATTACTTCAATCTCTTGACCCTTACTCTGCTTACATGACTCCTGAAAGTTTTGACAGTATGCAAACTGAAACAAGTGGTAAATTTGGTGGGCTTGGTATCGAAGTTGGTATGGAAGCTGGTGTGATAAAAGTAATATCACCCATAGATAATACACCAGCTGCGAACGCTGGCTTAAAAGCTGGAGACTATATAGTTAAAATTAATAATACGCAGGTCCAAGGTAAATCCTTAACGGAAGCTGTTGATTTAATGAGAGGACCTGTTGGATCAAGTATTGAAATAACTGTTAGAAGGCGTGGTATCAAAAAAGCATTAATTTTTAATATAACAAGAGAAATTATTCAGGTTCAATCAGTTAAATCTGAACTTATAGATAATAACATTGGTTATATTAGACTCACCTCTTTTAACGAAAATAGTAGTAAACAAATTAAAAAAAAAATTAATAAATTAAATAAAAATAAAGATCTAAAAGGATATATTTTAGATCTAAGAAATAACCCTGGTGGTTTGCTTTCTCAGGCAATTAAAATTTCAGATTTCTTTTTAGAAAATGGTGAAATTGTATCAACTAAAAGTAGAAAAGTTTCAGAAAACAGAAAATGGTTTGCAAAAAAAGGCGATTTAACAAATGGCAAGACACTAATTGTACTTATTAATTATGGGTCAGCATCAGCATCTGAAATAGTAGCCGGTGCATTAAAGGATCATAAAAGAGCTATTATACTTGGAGAAAATAGCTATGGAAAAGGTTCAGTTCAATCAATAATACCATTAAAAAATAGAGGTGCTATTAGATTAACGATTGCAAAATATTATTTACCTTCAGGAAAGTCTATTTCTGAAGTGGGTGTAACACCTGATATAGAGGTAATAGAGGGTTTAGATAATTTTAAATTTAATACAGAAACAGATAATCAGTTAAAATTTGCATTAAAGCTACTGAACGGATAAATGACAAACAAAAATGTAGATCTACCTCTTAGAAGCGGGGTTGGAATTGTTGTATTAAATAAAGATAATAAAATTTTTGTTGCAAAAAGAATAGATAATCAAAAAAATTTCTGGCAGATGCCTCAAGGTGGTGTCGACAAAGGTGAAGGTTACTTAAGTGCCGCTTACCGAGAATTAGAAGAAGAAACTAGTATCAAAAATGTAGATCTAGTTAAAGAATTGGATGGATTAATCTCTTACGATTTACCCAAAAGTTTATTGGGAATTATTTGGAAAGGCAAATATAGAGGTCAGGAACAAAAGTGGTTTGTAATGAGGTTTTTAGGTCAAGATAGTGAAATTAATATTAAAACTAAAAATCCTGAGTTTTGTGAATGGAAATGGATTGATCTTGAAAATATAACGGACCTAGTTGTAGATTTTAAATTACACGTGTATGAGTATGTTAAAAAGAAAGTAGATAAAATTATTAATTAAGAGTTTTTAGTACATCGATTTTTTGATCTACTAAATATTTATTTTGATCTGTAATTTCACTATTCTTTGAATGCTCTTCTGCTTGCACTAGTAGTTCGCTAATTTTATCTTTCTCCATATCTTTAATGTTAAAAATAGAACTAGTTAGAACTGATAAATTATTATTCTTAAATTCAACAATTCCATCCTCAACATAATAATTGTCTTCTCCTGATTTAGAAAATATTTTAATAATACCTGGCTTTAGAAATGAAATAATTGAGATATGGTCCTTTAAAATCCCCATTTCTCCCTCAAAAGCAGGTACAACAACTTCTGTTACATCTTCTTTTAAAAGAAAAGTTTTTTCTGGGTTTACAATTTCTATTTTGAACTCTTCGCTCATTATGCAGCAGCATCTTTCGCCATTTTTTCTGCTTTTTCTACAGCTTCTTCAATTGTCCCCACCATATAAAATGCAGCCTCTGGTAAATGATCATAATCACCGTTACATATTGCAGCAAAACCTTTAATTGTAGATTCTAAATCTACTAATTTTCCTGGAGAGCCAGTAAAGACTTCAGCAACAAAGAAAGGTTGTGATAAGAATCTTTGAATTCTTCTAGCTCTAGCTACTGTTAATTTATCTTCCTCAGATAATTCATCCATTCCTAAAATTGCAATAATATCTTGAAGGGATTTATAAGTTTGAAGAATTTTTTGTACTTCTCTTGCAACTCTATAATGTTCATCTCCAACTATTCTTGGATCTAAAATTCTAGAAGTAGAGTCTAG
>Ga0209709_10002557_pt1 | contig 15729 bp, 14 predicted proteins | sample ArcticOcean_MG_C_2_FD_187435 | JGI IMG/M metagenome (GOLD analysis project Ga0209709, IMG submission 187435) | Marine microbial communities from western Arctic Ocean - ArcticOcean_MG_CB4_136 (SPAdes) (version 2) | ecosystem: Environmental > Aquatic > Marine > Oceanic | place: Arctic Ocean... | reverse complement strand
TAAGAAGTAATATTCCCATTCTTTGCTTCCTCTGTGTTTGCTCAATGCCTTGTATCTTTTAGTTTTTTCCGCGCGAACATTTTCTTTTGTATGTTTTTCATCGCCATAGCAATCTATGCTAAAACGACGCAATATCCCTTTTTGCTGCAACCGATGTCTTTGTTGGACTTTGAATAAATAGTGAGACATGCATAAGACACGCTGCGGGTCATAGTAAGGGCGATTCACATATAAAAATGCTAAGTAAAAACTGAGCATAGTATCTAAAGTAGCTATGCGGATTTTGTTACCTCCCTTGGATATAATATTATAACTGTGACAAGCCAATGGTTCATAAATAAACGCAACTGTCTCTCCATTAACACGAATATCATAGTGGGCTGATAAAATTTCACCAACCCCATTATGTTTTTTAATAGTAACATTTTTAATACCTTCGTTCTTAAGTTGTCTTTTAACAATAGTGGCGGTTGTTTCTGGGTCAAGAGCTAGCGCATCAAAATCAGGAATAGGGAGTGATTTTTTACGCCTAAATTTTTTAATATCCTTAAGGTACATTTGATTTGCCATCGCACCAAAAAATACTACTTGTTGGTTTATCAATGAATCGCGAACAATATGAAATACTTTTTTTTCAATTCCTTCTGATAATTTTTTTTCAGAGTCGAACATACGTTGAATTTCCATGAAATCGCAGTCTTTTCCGCGCAAAGGGTATGTTTTGTTGAGCAATGTAAGTCTCTTCAGAACCTTTTCCCATCTGCTAGCATCACCTTGCGGTCTTGAAAGTTCTAAATACATGAGCATTCTCAAATAATTAGGTGGACTGTAATAAATACCGCCCTTATTAATTGATTTTTTGTGTATTTTCTTATATAATTCCTTTGGAACGAACGATATGTCAGCCACGGGAATAAAATTCACAAACACCTTAAATGTTCCGGCGTGCATCCCAGCCTTTGCTTCAACTTCTGTAAATCCTTGCTTATAGAATATATCAGCCAAATCTTTTGCATCTTGCAATGGTTCTGGAGAGAAGAAATCATAATCTGGCAGTTCAATAGACTTATCATAGAATTGTGATTCTTCAGGCAATATATTATTTATTGCTGTTCCGCCATAGCAAACGCGTTGTGTTTTAACAAGAAATCTCTCGACAATAGAAATTATCTCTTGTACCACTGGGTTATTAAGCATTTTGCGGCCTGATTTTTTTTCAATTTTGTCAACAGCTTGTCGTATAATTGCTAGTTCGCATTCTTCAAACGTTAGTCCTTTTTCACACTTCATTATTAATATAATGTGGGAAAAAAATTAAATGGTGCTTGTATACATTGGTAAATCAATCTGTTTCTTTTTGTAAGACACTTCTGGGTTTTGAGGCGTTGGCGCAGATGTAGTAACAATTGTGTATCGTAAGTTATCTGGTTTAAGCACGAAAGCACTTCTTGCCTCATTAAACATATTTGAATAAAATGCCATATTGGAGTCATCGTTAGCATAATTCATACAAACCATTTGACATCCATAAGAAAAATGTAGTTGACACGGTAGATTATTATTGAGGGCGCTTAAATCTGGCATAGATAAAGTCATGTTTTTCTTATTATATTCTTTTAATCCGTCGGGGTCATGAGTATATTGCACATCGTAATTTCTATATTCTGATAAGAAAGGTGAACCAGATGACATATTAACCAATTCTTCAAAAGCGGTTCCTCTAAAATTATTTGTTTCTTGGTCACATATGATAATGATTTTATTTCGCAAATTTATTATAGGTTCCGTTGCCATATTTTTGCTACCACCGTTAACACCTGGTCTTCCTTCATACCCATAGGATGGGTCAAGCAATCTAGAACCACAGTATTGGTTCACATAATTAGTTAATTTTTTATAGAATAGTCGAGGATTTACTTTGCTTTTTACCCTAAAATGAATAAATAATGGGTCTGTTGGATTTGGGGTGGGTAAAGAAAATGCATATTTATTTATTGTGCTTAGAATACCTTCATCGCCACCAACAGGAACACTATTATATGTCCCTTTTATATTATCAGAATCAGTAGGGCCTGCTCCCACTACTGGCTCACCGTTTACTTGATATAAAGCAAAATCTAAAACTCTTGCTCCTTGATGAATAACTTCGCGGAGCGGTACTAAATCTACATAACCGTCTTGAAAATCACCAGCACAACAACTATTATAACTGCTTGCAATATAATAATCTCTAAGATGACCAGTCCCCTTAACAGCATCAACCTTGTATTTGATATCTGCAGAATTAATATTTCCAATTACGGTAGATTTATCGTTATATACAGATTCCATTGCGTAATTATTATTGGCTTTTTTATTAATTTCACGTCTATAATACCATGTTAGGAATAACAGTAATAAAATAATACCGACCCATATATATTTTGTAGCCATCTTAGCAATGGCTTTCTGGGCTTTTAATAACACTTTTTGCGGGTCTTTCATAAACTGGTCAGTCGTCTCTCGTATACCTTTTATAATAGCTGCGGGTGCTGCTTCCGCTGGTGATGCTTCTGGTAATGGCATTGATATATATATAATATACTTTTATATTTTATTGTTATCCTAAATGAAGATTTATAATGATTAACTCTTTCTTATAGTTAAAATAATTATATTATATTATTTTAAGATGCCTGGAGGATTATTAAATATTGCCGCATACGGCGCTGAAAATGTAATATTAACAGGGAACCCAACGAAAACTTTTTTCAATGCCACTTATAAAAAATACACTAATTTTGGTCTTCAACGTTTTAGAATTGATTATGAGGGTCAACGAACACTCAACTTTAACAGTGAAACAGAGATGAATTTCAAAATTCCGAGATATGCTGAATTATTATGGGATACGTATTTGGTTGTTAATTTGCCTGATATTTGGAGCCCATTATTTTGGACTACCGATGTAAGTGGATGTATGACTCCATATGAATTCCAATGGATAAATAAGTTGGGAGCAATGATGATAAAGGAAATAACAGTTTATTCAGGTTCTAACATACTGACTAGATATTCGGGAGAATATATAGAAGCTGCGATTCAGAGAGATGATGGTGGGAAAAGAATATTATGGGATAGAATGATTGGTGCCAGAAATCAATTTACGGACCCAGCTAATGCATTTCAAAATGGTGGATTTTACCCCAATGCTAATTTTTTATCTAACCCCCCTCCTAATCATTCAGGTTCTGATGTACAACCATCTATTAAGGGACGTCGTTTATATATACCTTTAGAAGCTTGGTTTACATATGGCGGTGGTAAAACAGCCCTACCTTTGGTAGCCTTACAATATCAAGAGATAAATATTCGAATTAGATTTCGCTCTATAAAAGAATTATATACAATTAGAGATGTTGGCGGACAACTTGGAACACCTCCATCTTTTGTTACGGGCAAAGGTCCAAGAAAAGCCCCGAATCCAGCAAGTGCTATAGACCAACTTTATTGGTTTTTACAACCACCACAGGATCCTTCAGGTATAGTGATTAATCCCCAAGGCTCTGAACAACGACAAAATATGGCGAGATATATTAAGAAAAATAACTGGGATGCCGATATACATCTAATGTCAACGTATGTATTTTTAAGTCAAGATGAAAGAAGAGTTTTCGCCGCTAATAAGCATACATATTTAGTAAGAGAAACATTTGAACATGATTTCTTAAATGTCGCGGGATCTAGACGCGTTGATATTCCTTGCAGGGATATGGTACCTAGTTTCTTATTTCGATTCAGAAGAAGTGATGCAAATGATAGAAACGAGTGGACTAATTATAGTAATTGGGGTTTCGAAGGAATTCAACCCGTTCAACCAGTAGATATGTCTAATAATTGCACTAATCCGCTAATCCCGGGAGATGTTCACCCATTTTTATTTAAACAGACAGGTGCACTTGTTGACTCTAGTAATCTACAAAATATCCTAATAGATATGGGTATTCTGTTAGGTTCTGAATATAGAGAAAATATACTTGAGGAAGGCGTTTATAATTTTGTAGAGAAGTGGATAAGGACAGATGGTATAGCAAAGAATGGTTTGTATGCTTATAATTTTGCAGTGCGAAGTAATAGAGATGGTTACCAACCATCCGGGGCCCAAAATATGAATAAATGGCAGTATGTTACCTTTGAATTTAATACAATACAGCCTCCGCTTGACACTGATAATAACAATGTTGAAGTGTTATGTGATCCTTCAGGAGGAATTATTGGTGTGAGAAAGGATACCTGGAGATTAAATAAATGGAACTTTGATTTACGCGTATGGGAGGAGCGATATAATATGATTGTTATTGAAAATGGTAGCATAGGATTATTAATCGCGCGTTAACTGATTATACAATTATCACATCTGCCTTTTTGTGGTTTTACATTTTTACTTGCTATAATGGGAACATACACACTAGATTGCATTGTTCCTTCAACTAAGGCATCTCTCATATTTTTTAATTTAGTTTTCCATCTATTTTCCGTCTGCGGGGTTAATGGTATATCAACAAACGTGGCCTCATTATAATATCGACCTGTTGATTTTCTAAATGGAATACCTTTTTCAATATCGCATTTATCATTCATATATTAATGATAAATACTTTAAATTATCCCACACAACGAAGTTAAATATTAAATAATGTAAATGCTAAAATAATATGAATCATTGATATTAAACGCAACAAAGTGCCTGTTGGAGCGATATCACCAAATCCTATTGTAAAATGAGTCATTGTTGTAAAATAAAGCGTGGTAAAATAGTTGTTAAAACTTTTTTTATCCTTTTCATTATCACCATAAGGCACATAGTAATAAATTAATATTGAAACAACCATAATTAGTAAGAAATGATAAGGTAGGAAATGATTCCGTTTTTTTAAATTTTTTATAAATTGCGAAATCATATAATATATAAATACTTTAAAATATGTCCCAAACTGAATTATAAGGTTTGGGTTTTTTATTTGGATTTCTTGGTTTATAATCAGATGAATAGGCTTGGGACCCTCCGGAAACAGACGGAACCGTACTATTAATGGAATTGGTAGCATCGGCTCCAGGTCTATTGTCTGTCATCATTCCTGTTGTAGGACAATTATTGACAGTTTGTATAGGTTGTGTGCTTGTGTTAACCGAGCAAGCGGTTCCTGAAATGGATGATTCGGTTCTACTATTTTGAATTTGATGAACTTTCTTCATTAATGCCAGTTCATCGTTCATAGTTGTCGCAACAGATGTTTGTGAATTCTTCATACAATTTTGAGTAATGGATGCTAAATGAACTCGCCATAATAATCTACCCAATACTTCTGCTTCTGAAGCCATTACTAGTGGGGTTCTAACGCCCTTTTTAATCGATTCTTCATTTAAAAATTTTCTTCCAGCGTGTTCATAATTTGTTTGAGACAAATTCAATTGGGATACTTGTGCGGGAAACCATTGTCCATAGGTAGATAAATGTGCAGAATTATTATGAATGGCTAAAACATCACACGAGGTTTTAGTGGCAGATGGTCCGGAAATGGTTCCTCCAGCCTGACTATATGCGTCAGCTGTATCGGCATCTAAAGTACCGTCTGGCATACCGACAGTTCTTGTACCACCGGCCACAGTGCTAGCAGCGGTTTTTTGAACGCTTTCATCTTGTCCTATATAATTTCCATTTTTATCCCATAATCCGGTTATTTTAAATGCTCCGCAATCTGTACACTGTTGATCATATTGGCAACCGGGACCGCTACATTCATACGGACAGTTTTTATAATAATTACCATTCTCATCTTTTTCAAGAGAATCGCAATTGCCAGTTAATTCAGTTGGAGCTGTGCATCCATTGGGACATACCATGGATTGTTCCGGTGCTTGTAGTGATGATTGTGCTTGCAGTGATGCTTGCATTGATGCTGGTGCTGCTGCTGATGCTGGTGGTGCTGGTGGTGCTGGTGCTGCTGGCGCATTGCACGGTTTATCGGATCCTTGACAAACGGGAGGATTTTTCCATGTTTTACAATAACTACCTGGACCACATTCGTCCCCAGCATTCTCTAAACCTTCTCTCCATTTTCTATTAATAAAGTAATATATTGTTAATAATAAGTTTGCAGCTACAAATAATATCATTAAACTAACGAATATTTTTACAAAATTCATAATATATATATACCAATAGATAAATATATATTTAATGTCAGGTGTATATTTGACTTTATACACCCTAAATAATCTAAATTATAATTTCAGATTGGTGAAGGTAAGGGATTTTAATTTAGATAAATTTTAAATAAACACATTTAGTCATTATATTGATTATAATCAATAATTTAATATAATAAGAATGTATATGACTGATATTAATACCACATTAAGAGGGAATCAAGAACAAGCCGAAGATCCCAAACAACCAAAGGTAATAGCAAAGAAAATTTTCACAGGGTTGGGTTATATTATTTTAGCAGTCGCAGTTTTTACACTAAGTTCCTGGCAATTACCAGTCATTATTGAGACTGTAAATTGTATGCATAAAAATAGCCCAGATAAACCGTGCCCTTATCCTACAGATGAAAATTCGTCGCCTTATAATTCTAGTAGAGGGAAATATGATATGGACCCATTCCAAGCATTCCTTAATATTATTATGAGTACACTCAGTGGTGGATTAATAGGATTGTCCAGAGGTGTTAAATGTTGTAAAAAAAAGTCGATGACGGGTGGTGGCGTTGAAAACGACCCATTGGCGAAGTTTAATCTGCGAATTGGTGGGAATGAGTGGAAACCATTTGATATGCATAGTAATAATATTGGATGGCCTTATGACGAAGTAAAAAAAGACTTCCCGTTTGGGTTTAATTATTGGTTGGGGTCGTCTCAAATGAAATCATGGTCGATTCCTCGACAATTTATACAAGGTTTATTCTTATTTTTTGCCAATCTAATGAATCCTGAAATGGGCAATACAGTATATTGGGTGATAAAATTTGTCATTACATTATTTATCCCTGTGATATTCTCTGCTATGCTATTATTATCACCTGTAATCATTCTAATCTCGACAATATGGGGTGGTTTCTTGCAACATATTTTCAAAGGCAACCTTGCAGGATGTATATGGGGATTTTTTTGCACATGGGCTCTGGTTATTTATAATTTATTCATCCAACCAATAGAATTATTAGGATCGTTTTTCGTAATTCCTGCGCTTAGAGGTGGCAATACTTGGGTTAAATCAAATTGGTTATCTATGAAAAATGATGGATACAGAGAAATTATATTAGGAAGTGCTTTTATATCATTTATCGGTGTTGTATTATATGCATTTGAGCCTTTGTTAAGTCAGTAATTATACCACAGAAACATTTAACTTTTTAACATCTGGCGCAACGAAATATGGCGAATGCGCTTCTTTTAAGAAATCTTTGATGCTACCCAATTGGAAAACGCGATTATAATGTTTCATAAGAGTAGGATATTTTGATAATTCTTGGTTTAACCCAGCCTGTTCTGTTAGATAAAGAATAGAAAAAATAGCAACATCGCCTGCATGATGGGTGCCGCCTGAAAAATATTCATTGTCGCCCAAAAGTTTAACAAGCGGAGTTAACTTATCGTGTAGTTTGACATCACGGAGCTCTTTCCACGCATTATATTGTGCATCTTCATCGCCTGCATATTTTGCTTTTCCAAAAAGATTAAAAATATCGTTAGCTTGTTCAATTAACATATCTGCCATAATGCGTTTTTCCTCATCCTGAGGCATTAGATTTGCCAACCGAGCACAGTATCTTGCTATAGTCGCAGACTGTGGAATAACAAGATTGTTATGGTATAGAATAGGCAATTGTCCAAAAGGAGTATCTTTTTTTGGCGCAGGCCAAGTATTAGCAGTATCCATATCCCACATATATTCAATGTTTGCTGCGCGGAGTAAAAGCATTGGTAGTTGTCCTCTAGCATTTAAGCCCCAATAAACAAATCGTGGATTAGTATCGTTATTTGCAATAGATGTCATTATAAACTTATACACCAATTTTTCTTATATAAATTTTCATCAATATTAATAATTCATTAAATATTTAATAATTATGAATAAATACTTAACAGATTAACCATAATAATTTTATATGGGTAAAAAAAATAGAAAGAAAAAAAAGGTTTCGGCCAACGGTAAACCGTTTGTTAGCATTTGCACTCCAACATACAACAGGAGACGGTTTATTCCTTTTATAATCAAATGTTTTAAAGCACAGACTTATCCTGCCGAATTAATAGAATGGATTGTTGTAGACGATGGCACTGATCCAGTTGGAGATTTATTTGAAGGGGTAAAAGGCGTAAAATATTTCTACCAGGAGGAAAAAATGAAATTGGGAAAAAAAAGGAATTATATGCATTCAAAAGCGAAAGGTGATATTATTGTATATATGGATGATGATGATTATTATCCACCCGATAGAGTAAATCACGTCGTAAATAGATTACGGTCGCAACCTAAAGCCGATGCGTGTGGTAGCAGTGCTATCTATATTTATTTTCATAAACAAAAAGAGATATATTTATTTGGTCCTTATGGTCCTAATCACGCGACGGCGGGTACTTTCGGTTTTTGGCGGCGACTACTAAAAGAAACATCTTATGAAGATGACGCTGAAATGGCAGAAGAAAAACACTTTCTCAAAAACTATACCATACCTTTTGTTCAATTAAATCCCATGAAAAGTATTTTAGTTTTTGCACACGATGCTAATACATTTGATAAATCACGGTTGTTAGAAAACCCCAATCCTCAATACGTTAAAAGGACAAAGTTAACCCCTAAAAATTTTATCAAAGATAAAGAAATGGTTAAATTTTATACAGAACAATAAAATCTCTTACTATAATATAATGAAATTATCTCAATATGCTAAAACCACCATCAAATGTTTTTTAATTTTTGTTATCGCAATTAATCTATTTGGTTATGTATTACCATTAATAAGAAACGGCGCGACAACGGAAGGATTTAAAGGAAGAAAATCGTTGCTTTTATTGCACATGGAAGGTTGCGGACATTGTGAAAAATTAATGCCGGAATGGGATAAATTTAATCAGAAAAATAATACATCTATTGTAACGAAATCAGTAGAAAATGATGATGACCGTGCGTTAGTTAAAAAGTATGGAGTGGAAGGATTCCCAACTATATTATTATTAGATTCCAATGGTAAGAAACTAGATACATACAGCGGACCTAGAAATGCACAAGGTCTTTTAGATTATTGTAAAAAAAATAGTTAATCTGACAATGTATACGAATCTAGATATCGGTATATCCTATTGATATCTAGTTTATTAATATTATAATTTTCATTATCAAATAATTCATATATTTCTTCTATTGTATAATTATTTCGCAAATTAATAAAAAAAGAAAACATATCCTTTTTATCCATATTTAATTGATTGCATAAATTTTGTATAAATAGCATATTGTTATATTCAGTTGAATATTTAGTCAAGACTTTAGTAAATCTTACATCTGGTGGATTGAATTCTGGGGGATTCGGACCATATTGGTCGTGATATATTTTGTTATTGTAAAATGTTTTAAGCAAAGAGCTCATTTCATTAAAGATCCAAATTTGCTTTTGAAATGTTATTCTATCAATATAATCAGCAAAACATATATTTTTTAGGATTTTTATATAAAATGGAATACTTTCTTTCTTATCTGTATCTTCGATAACATCAATGATATTTTCGTGAAATAACAATCCAACGCTTGTTCTATCTGTTTCATTCATTATAACAATATGGTCATTAATGGAATATTTATTATTTAATAATTTCTTTGTTATTACTTTTGTATCTTCATTGTAAGCTTTGGGTTGAAATAAATTATGAATTAATTTGTTTTTAAGTATGCTTTGCTGATTGGTATAAATATCAAATGTTGATTTTAATTTTCTAAGGTCGCCTTGAATAAATAAGGTAATATTATTAAGTAAACATGGTTCTAATTTTGGCATTAATAATTTCACTATAGTTGTCACCTGTTTAGTAGTTGGTATTTTAAGTTCAATGGGGACACACACTTTCATCATTTCCTTAATTTTCTTGTCGATGTGATAATTTCCAATGCATATGATTGGGATCATGGTTATATCTTCTTTTTTTTGTTTCTTTGTTTTTTTAGGACGAATCAGTTTAATAAGCGAATTAATGCCGCCTTTATCTCCGCTATTCATCCCATCAATTTCATCCATTATAATTGCTAATTTTTTCTTTTCTTTTTTAAATAAACTGAGGATATTGGTGTCTGACATATTGTGTTTAGTAATAGTATCAATTACTGTTTTATTTCTAAAATCACCTGCATCAAAAAGGATAACATCATAGTTTAATTTTTTTAGTATCTCTTTTACAAACCAAGTTTTTCCAGCACCCGGGCTACCATATATATATATGCCCCGCCGTGTTTGCATCAAATGTTTTTCCAATTCAAATTTATTTAGTATCTCTTGTAATTGTTTTTCTTTTTCCACCCTATTTAAAATTGTATTCATATTTAATTGCTCCATGATATAATTTTACTCCTGATTTTTTTATATGGCTTTCTACTCAAATACTTCTTTGTATTCTCGAGATTTTAAACGAGTCCATTATATCAACGTGTAAATTTATACAGATTTAATTTCATATTTTTGATGAAATTAATTAACAATATGGTTGTCCGGTTTCATTATTTTGTGAATTGGTAACTCCGTCCCATGTGAGACCACAATTTTTCGCCGCTTTGCAATTAGCAGTAATACTTCCTACATCTGAACCACCCACTGGAGCGAAATCGTTGCCACAAGTTCCTAAATTCTGAGGGTTGGTACAAGTTAATGTTCCATCAGATAATTGAGCTTTTAAATAATCAGGACATTTACCCGTTTCTGGAGGAAATTTAGCACTTAATGTAGCCGACTTAATAAGTAATCCAATTACAACAAGTGATATAATAAGTAAAACCAACGCTATTACTAATACTGTTTTTTGAAAAGCCATTATATAAAATTAGTATATATTTTTTTCTTATTAAATATAAAATGCAAACAAATGGTCGAGTCGATATACTAAACTATAATCCCGGTGATAGATTTAGTCTACATGATAAAATTCCAACTGGTGAATCTACTGGATATCGTGCCGCACTTACTGGGAATTGGAAAGACAATTTATTATCCAATACTTTTTTTAGTGGTGCAAATGTGAGAATTATTCAAAATGGTCTAAAAGCAGGTGTATATAAATCATCCAATGGACGCTTTTTAATAGGCGACCAAGATGAAGATACGCTAAAGATAATTATGAGAAGTATATTTCTTCAGAGTGCAACAAACCTACCTAATCAAATTAGAGAACAAGTTACCGTCCTAAATAAATTAGTTCTTGATTATGCTGTGCCGCAAATTTTCGGCGAAGCCCAAGGCTATATTAAATATAAAAATGATGTTAGCACATTAGTAGTCCCCATTGAAAGACCAACATCTACATATTCTAACACAACATTGGAACTTAAACCGTGGTTTTAAATTGATTTTATTTTATTAAATATAATCAATATTCAAAATGCTCGAAGAACAATTTAGAGGATATATAATTCAAATCGGAAAAGATGAAAATGAGAATGATGAACTTATTACTAAAGCTTCTTCCGAAGATTACTGGTTGCATCTTTCAAATGTCCCCTCTCCACACTGCATAATTATTAATCCTTCTGGAAAAAGAATTCATAATAAAATTGTAAAACATGCAGCTTATTTAACAAAAAAACATTCAAAATACACAAGTATATCAAAAATAGATATTGATGTTACTCGTATTAAATTTATTAAAAAAACTAATAAAAAAGGTTTGGTTACTGTGACCAATATAATTAGAACTATAAATATTTAATTTGACACTTAATGATTCGCATTGTGCTTAATGATTAGCATTGTATTGCTCCATCTCCTCTTCATATCTGTCCTTATCGATCTTGCTTTTATCTTCGTAGACTTTGCGTTTATTATCAGACAATGCCTTCCAGTCCCTTCCTAGAGCCTTGGCAATATTACCCAATACAAGCTTTGCATTATTTTTACTCATCTTTTTCATTATGGCAGGACGAGCATCCTGACAAAAGTACAAATAACCAGAGGTTGGACGCTTTGGTCTCTCTGGGTCCTTCATAGGTTTAATCTTTAATGGGTCTCCCAAAAGTGCAGTCGTCAACTCTGCAATTCTATCATGTTGTCCCAATTTAATACATACGGTCGCGATCATATTTTTCTGGGATTGATACCAAAGATGGTTTAGAGAAACAGTGTCGTTATGAAAAGGTAAGTGTGTCATATTTATATATATAATTAGCTAATTAACATCTAAGTCAATTTTTTTAATATTACTTTTTTGACCCTTTTAATCTTCTTCTTCTTAGTAGTCACTCCTGCTGCTCTGCGAATTCTTGCGTTTCTATAAATATTGTATTGTTGTGATAATTCTGTCAATTCTTCTAACCACATTTCTTCAATTCGTTTCTTTTTCAAGATTTCCAATGCAACTTCTTTATTACCACACTCGGATAACAATTTTGCTACATTTTCCTCCTCTACGCTATCAATTGTCATTGTTCGCAAATATTTATAATCCTTATCATCATCAATAACATCATAATTTTTACTTTTAAGAAGTGCAATGACCTCTTGTTTTTTCTTTTTCCTCAAGACCAAAGTCGGCGGTTCTACAATTTGTTCTTGGATGAATTTCGCTTTATTAGATAATTTAATTAATTGTTGTTCAAGAACTTGTATTTGGTGTTCTTTTCTTTTAATATATAATGCCTTTCTATTTGTAAAATAAGCTTCAATAATTTCATATACTGTGCAAAATTTCTTCAGTTGTTGCTCCGAATCAAACAAATTCATATTTGTTGTAGTGCGCGTAGTATAAAGCCCCAATGCTTTTTCCAGTTGATTGCAACCATAATCGCTTTTTTTCGGCAACAATCTTTGCATTACACCGGGTATTAATTTTAGCTTAATATCAACTTCTGTATCCGTACTCATATCAGTATAATTTTTAAGAATTGGTTTCTTCTTCGATTTCTTGGAATCTCCTTCGATGATCGATTCCAAGAATTTTTTATAATCATCCGTCCAAACACCGATAGGCAATTCTGTAATGTGGATTTTATCGACGCCAATAATTTTATATGTGCCTTTAATCAGGTATTTCTTATATATCTTGCTCACGTCCATCGCATCCTTAATATCGCAAATTTTAGTTATGGTTCCTTTGAACCCTTCATAATAAGGTGTAATTTTTGGCGCTGAACTGTCTGATTTGTGCAATTTCCATTGTAAATATTTAATAATTTGAACGGGGTTGTAACACAGTCCTTCATAACTAAAACCTGTTCCGATTCCTTTACCACCATTGACCAATACCATAGGTATAATAGGGGCATAAAAGTCTGGCTGCACAGGAGTTCCGTCATCGTCCAGATAGTTCAAAACAGGCAAATCTGCTTCTTTGTAAATATATTTTGTAATTGGATTTAACATTGTAAAGATATATCTTTCCGATGCGTGATCCTTGCCGCCCTGCAATCGTGTACCGAATTGACCAAGTGGTAGAAGTTCATTAATATTGTTACTACCAACGTATTCTTGCGCCATCCCAACAATCGCTTCAACTAATGATTTCTCGCCATGATGATAAGCAGAATGTTCACTCGTATATCCAGCAAATTGCGCAACCTTTACTTCTTTTACTAGATTTCTTTTAAATGCTGCAAACAAGATTTTTCGAGTGCTAATCTTTTTTCCATCCATAACATTTGGAATAGACCGGTCGCAATCATATTTTGAGAAGTGAATCAATTCATTATCAATAAACTCTTCATATGAGATATGTCCTTGGTCAGGATCTAAGACAGCATCTTGGTCATATGTGCCCAACCAATCTTTTCTGTCATCCGCTCGTTTCTTATTAAAAGCCATATCAATAGAATTGTCGCACGATTGACCATTGTGTTTAAAGTATACAATTTTCTTATCAGCAAAATATTCCTTGAATTCTTTGGCTGTACTCGTACCAAGACCCTTGAAATATTTGATTTTCCATCCTTTGCCATTATTATTAGCTTCTTTCCATTCTCTATATTTCGCTTCATTGTAAAAGCTTAATTCATTATTGCCCTTCTTAGCTTTAATGATTGGTGTATTCATAAATCCTAGAAAATTTTTCACTTCAAGCAATTCTCGCCATTGTGAATGAAACAAATTCACGCATAAACCCTTGATATGTGAACCGTCCAGATCCTGGTCAGTCATAAAGAGGACGTGTCCATATCTTAATAGTTTCTTTGCGCTTTCCGAATCATAGGATTTATTTGTTTCCAATCCAACAATTTTTTTAATATTTGCAATTTCAGCATTATCATTTACTCTGCTCTGCAACATATCTTTTGTATTCATTAATTTCCCTTTCAATGGAAATACACCAAAACAAGTTCTGTCTTCTTTAGATAATCCTGATACAATTCCTGCTTTGGCCGAATCTCCCTCGCATAAAATTAACGTACATTTATTAGACCTTGAAGTCCCCGCCCAATTAGCATCAATTAATTTTGGAATATTTCTAATTGATTTTGATTTTCTACCATCGGTTTTCTTTGCTGCTTTTTGGTCTTTAATTTCTGTCAAACTAATGGCTGTTTCCATAACACCCATTTTAATTACTTTATCAATAAATTTTGAACTGATCTCACACCTTGAACCAAATTTAGCTGTCGGCGTATTCATATAGTCTTTGGTTTGACTATCAAATGAAGGATTTTCAACAACACAATTAACAAACAACATAAGTTGTTCTTTAATAGTTGTAGCCTTGACCTTAATTTTTTTTTTCTTTTCAATGAAAGCAATGATCTTTCTAACCAATTGATTTAATATATACTCAACATGTTTGCCACCTTTTCCAGTATAAACACCATTGACAAAAGACACTTGTGTAAATTCATCAACCGGTGATAAACATACTGCATATTCCCATCGCGCACTGGCTGTTTCAAATACTCTTTGTGTCTCTGATTTTTCACCAATATGCAAATTAATATATTGTTCCAAAGAACGAACAGGCACCATTTGATGATTGAATCTAACTTTTACGGACTTATCTGTTACTGCTGCAATATCAAATGTCCTCTTTTTGAATAAATTAAACATATCATCGGTTATGCCATCCGCACCAAATCTCTCATAATCTGGTAAGAATGATATCTTAACATATGGTTTAGTACCATTCGCTTTTGTAATTTTTGGTTTTCCCAAAATATCCAAATTATCTTTGAATTCTTGAACATACTTTTTTTTTCTAATATGGTCCACTGTTTCAATCTTTGCCCACTTAGAATAAATGAATATCAACTTAACACCAAAACCATTCTTACCACCTACAATTTTCTTTTCTGATTTTTTGTAATTGGTCGAAGTCATCAAATGACCAAATATCATCTCAGGAATCCAAATTTTATGTTCTGGATGCATTGCAATATCAATACCATTACCATCATTCATAAATGTAATAACACCCGTTTTTTTATCAACGGCAACATCAATCATTGTAACAGGTATTATATTTTTTTGTTTTTCTCTGATTTTTTCGCGCAATCTTACAAAATGATCT
>Ga0209709_10002553_pt1 | contig 15760 bp, 19 predicted proteins | sample ArcticOcean_MG_C_2_FD_187435 | JGI IMG/M metagenome (GOLD analysis project Ga0209709, IMG submission 187435) | Marine microbial communities from western Arctic Ocean - ArcticOcean_MG_CB4_136 (SPAdes) (version 2) | ecosystem: Environmental > Aquatic > Marine > Oceanic | place: Arctic Ocean... | reverse complement strand
TCCATTCAAGAAAACTCATTTAAAATTAATTTAATACCCTATACGCTTGAGAATACAGCTCTCAAACATATTAATATTGGTAATGAAGTAAATATTGAAGTTGATATGCTTGCGAGATATGTTGAAACTATTTTAAAGAAATCATAATCAAGATGAATACAACAGAAGAAATTATAGAAGACCTTAAGAATGGAAAAATGGTTATCTTGGTTGATGATGAAGATAGAGAAAATGAAGGGGATTTAGTTTTAGCAGCCGAATTTACATCAGCCAATCATATTAATTTTATGTCTAAATATGGAAGAGGTTTAATTTGTTTAACTCTCACCGAAGAAAGATGTAAAAAATTAAAGTTGCCTTTAATGGTGCAAGAAAATGAAGGAAAATTAGGGACAAATTTTACAGTATCAATTGAGGCTGCTAAAGGGGTTACAACTGGAATTTCAGCAAGTGATAGGGCTAAAACAATAATGGCTACGATATCAAAAAATGCAAATCATACAAGCATTATTCGACCTGGGCACATTTTCCCATTAATTTCTCATCCAGGTGGTGTACTATACCGCGCAGGACATACAGAAGCTGGTTGCGATTTTGCAGAGCTTGCAAACTTAGAGCCTGCCGCTGTAATATGTGAAATACTTAATGAAGATGGCAATATGGCTCGCTTACCAGAATTAATTAAGTTTTCAAAAGAACATCAAATAAAAATTGGAACAATTGCGGATTTAATAGAGTTTAGAAGTAGGAAAGAAAAACTCATCCAAAAAATAAGTGAGCAAACAATTGATACAAATTTTGGGGAAATGCAGCTTCTGCTTTATTCTGATTTACTATCCAAAAACTCTCATTTGGCTCTAGTAAAAGGAAAAATTAACCCTGGAGATGAAGTGCTAGTTAGAGTTCATGAGCCCTTATCAATTCTTGATTTTATTGATAAAAAAACACAGCACTCTTGGCCGCCTTTAAAAGCACTGGAAATTATTAGTAAATCCCCCAATGGAGTTATTATTTTTCTTAACTATCAAGAATCACAAAATAAAATTTCTGATATTTTAGAAGCTATTAATATACCGAGGGATAACTCAAATGATTTGAGAAATTATGGAATTGGGTCCCAAATCCTTGTCGATATTGGTGTAAAAAAAATGAAATTATTAGCATCGCCAAGAAAGATGCCAAGTATGATAGGTTATGGACTTCAAGTTACTGAATTTATTGAGAATAATAGCTAGTGATTTTTTTTAGATTGTGCTAATATCTTTTCGTTGAGTAAATTTGAAAAAAAAATCAAGCTTTTCTCCTGGTCAAACAGACCAAAAAATTCCTTTTTCCTATTAAATGCCGTACCAAGAGACAATGGCTATTAAACAAAAATTGAATTCATTAGATCAAAAAGAATTAGTTGGCAACATTCTCTCATTTGATTTTGGTGAGAAAAGAATTGGTGTTGCGGTTGGAAATAATTTAACGAAGTCCTCACACCCTTTAGAAACCATCAATACTCCTTTAAATTCTGATCGATATAAAATTATTGAAAAATTAATACAGATCTGGTCACCAATACATATTGTTATAGGCTTACCATTAAATGATGATGGCAGTATTAGTAAAATGAGTCTTTTAGCAAAAAAATTTGCAAATAAATTAAAAAATAAATTTAACCTTTCATTCTCCTTAGTAGATGAGAGATATACTTCAACAGAAGCAGAATCTATTCTAAAAATTACACAAAAAAACTTTAAAAAAAGAAAGCTGGTTTTGGATCAAGTGGCCGCCCAAATTATTCTAGAGTCTTATTTTGAAAGAGATCATCATGAACTTGCCTAAGCCTGATTTGCTTATCGATAAAATTTTTAAAAAAATCTCATCTGAAATAGATAAAGATACTTGCCTAATCGGAATTCCTAGTGGTGGGAGCCTTATTATTAATGAGTTAAAGAAAAAAATTAAAGGGCCAGTAAATTATGGGTTAATTGACGGTTCATTTTATAGGGATGACCTCGAAATATCCGGTATAAAATTAAAAGAAAAAACAACATCGATTAATTTTGATATAGACAAAAAGAAAATCATACTTATTGACGATGTTTTTTATACTGGGCGAACAATTAGGGCTGCAATAAATGAGATTTTTGATTTTGGAAGGCCAAAAGAAATACGGCTTTATGTTCTTATAAATAGAAAAAGCAATGAGTTACCAATTCAACCAAACTACTCAGCAATTGAAATAGATGCTCCAAAAAATATTTTTATAAATCTTACTCATGAAAACAATAATTTGATATTTAGTACAAATAAAATAAATGACGAATCAAATAATCTCTAATAATTCAAAAATAAATCATCTAATATCAACTGATGACTTAAATTATGAATCAATTATAAAAATATTTGATATGGCTGAATCTTTTTTTAAAATTGGGCAAAGAGATATCAAAAAAATACCTCTATTACGAGGAAAAACTATATGCAACCTTTTTTTTGAAAATAGCACAAGAACAAGAACAACATTCGAAATTGCAGCTAAAAGACTATCTGCAGATGTTATAAATTTAGACATACCCACATCATCTCAATCTAAAGGAGAATCAATTTTTGATATGGTTGATAATTTAATAGCTATGGGTACAGATATTTTTGTAGTTCGTCATCCAGAAGCTGGGGTTCCAAATAAAATAGCAAATCATGTTGCTTCTAATATTCACATAATTAATGGTGGGGATGGAAGTAATGCGCACCCTACCCAGGGACTCCTTGATGCTTTTACAATAAGAAAATTTAAAAAAAATTTTAGTAACCTAAAAATTGCAATAGTTGGCGATATTCAACATTCTAGAGTAGCAAAATCAGAGATAAATGTCTTATCAACACTTGGAGCCAAAGAAATTAGGGTTATTGGACCAAAATCATTGATGCCAGATAATATTGACCAACTAAAAGTAAAAGTTTTTCATACTATGGAAGAAGGTCTAAAAGATGTAGATGTGGTAATGATGCTGCGTATCCAAAAAGAACGGATGAATAATGACACCATTCCATCAGAAAGTGAATATTTTAAAAGTTTTGGGCTTAATCAAAAACGTCTTAAAATTGCAAAAGATAATGCTCTTGTTTTGCATCCGGGTCCAATCAATAGAGGTGTAGAAATTGAATCTGAAGTTGCTGATGGAAAACAGTCAGCAATCCTTAATCAAGTTAAGTACGGAATAGCAATAAGAATGGCAGTCATGGCAATGATGGTAGGTAAAAAATAAGAAAAACTATAAAATTAAATACTATTATTTTTATGTTATATAATGTAGATTATAATTAAATTTGTTTCGCTCAAAAGGGGAAAATCAATGCTAGTAGAACTAATTAAGGCTATGTTAGGTACAGAGTCTAAAGCTACTTCATCAGTAGCTAAAAAGAAATCAGTAGCTAAAAAGAAATCAGTAGCTAAAAAGAAATCAGTAGCTAAAAAGAAATAGTGAAGGTATAAATTGAGTTTAAAGAAACCAAGCTATTTAGCTTGGTTTTTTTATTTTAAGATATGTCGCTTATAAAAAAAAATATAAATAATATTATTAATGAATTGGAACAGCATAATTCTCAACCAAAAAGAGAAGTGCGTCTTGTCGCTGTAAGTAAAGGACAAGATCAAGAGAAAATTCTTGAGGCATTTAATGCTGGACATAATATTTTTGGTGAGAATTATCTACAAGAAGCTATTAATAAAAAAGAAGCTCTTAAAAATTTTAAAATTGAATGGCACTTTATCGGACCAATACAAAGTAATAAGTGTAAATTAATAGCCGAAAACTTTCATTGGATTCAAACTGTAGATCGAATTAAAGTTGCAAATAAATTAAATAAATTTAACACAAACCAAACTCCACTAAATATTTGCATTCAAATTAACATTAGTAATGAAGATACAAAAAGTGGTGTAAAAATTAAAGAGATAGATGCTCTTGCAGAATATATTAGCAATTCAGATAAATTAAAATTAAGGGGCCTTATGGCAATCCCATCAAACACTATTAAAAAAGAAATTCTAATAAATGAATACAAACAATTAAAAATGATTTATGAAAATCTAAAATCTAAATATTCTACAATTGATACCTTATCAATGGGGATGTCCAATGACTACTTGTTAGCTATTGAAAATGGGTCTAATCTTGTACGAATTGGTACTAAAATTTTTGGAAGTAGGTAATAAGGAATAAATAATGAAAATTTATTTTATTGGTGGTGGAAATATGGCCGTATCAATCTTAAATGGCCTAAAAAGCAAAAATTTTCTCATGTCTGATATTTATATTGCTGAAATTAATGATAAAAGAAGAGATGAGATTTCAGAGACGTATAAAGTTAAATCTACTGAAAAAATTACTTTTATTGAGAAGGGGAGTGTTCTAATACTTGCTGTAAAGCCAGATCAATTAAGCTTTGTTTGCGCTGAAATAAAAAATTTAATTAAAGACCAATTAATAATTTCAATTGCTGCAGGAGTAAGGATAAAAGATATTTGTGGGTATCTTGGTGGTTACAATAATGTCGTCAGAGCTATGCCAAATTTATGTGCCAGCATTCAGAAAAGTATAACTCCTTATTTCTCTTTAAATTCATTATTAAATAATCAGGAAAAAATAATAAAAAATATATTAGGTTCAATTGGTATTTGTTTTTCAGTTGATGATGAATCAAAACTTGATGCAGTAACTGCATTGTCTGGAAGCGGCCCAGCTTACATATTTTATATTATTAATGCTTTAATTAAAGCGGGTGAGAGTTTAGGTCTTACAAGGCTGGAGTCCCAACAATTAACCCAACATACAATTATTGGTGCTGAACTTTTCTCTAGAGGTCTTGATAGCGATGCTTTAGAGAATCTTATTAAAAAAGTAACCTCTAAAGGTGGTACAACCGAACAAGCATTAAAAGTTTTTGAGAGTAAAAATTTAAATGGAATTATTGAAGAAGCAATAATGGCTGCACATAAAAAATCTAAAGAAATTGGTAATAATTAATAGTATGAAAAAAAAAATAGTTGTTGGTCTTTCTGGTGGGGTTGATTCAGCTGTAACTGCCTGGCTCCTAAAAGAAAAAGGATATGAAGTCACTGGTCTTTTTATGCAAAATTGGGAAGATGACAATGATGATGAATATTGCACAAGCAAACAAGATTTAATTGATGCTGTTTCGGTTGCAGAGAAAATTGGGATTGATATTCAAGTTGTAAATTTTGCAAAAGAATATAAAGAAAAAGTATTTTCATTATTTATCAATGGGTTAGAAAATGGCATTACTCCTAATCCAGATATTTTATGTAATTCAGAAATTAAATTTAATTCTTTTCTTAATCATGCAATTGGTATGGGTGCTGATAAAATAGCAACCGGTCATTATGCAAAAGTACAAGAAGTAGATGGTTTATTTCAATTACTAAAAGGTGATGATGGAACAAAGGATCAGAGTTATTTTCTTTATAAACTTAATCAGTCACAACTTTCGCGCTCAATATTTCCACTTGGCCATTTATTAAAATCTGATGTTAGAAATATTGCAAAAGACAATGGATTACACAACTATGATAGAAAAGACTCAACTGGTATATGTTTTATTGGAGAAAGGCCATTTGCTAAATTCCTCAGCGGATATATTAAAAAAAACCCTGGTGACATTAAGAACCTAAACGGAAATATTCTAGGTCAACATGATGGTATTAACTTTTATACCATAGGTCAGAGACAAGGTTTAAAAATTGGTGGTACTAAATTCGGTAATGGTGCTCCATGGTTTGTTCTAGATAAAAAAATTAAAGAAAATGAAATAATAGTTGGTCAGGGTCATGAGCACCCTCTTCTTCTCAAGGATGGTTTAACTGCAAATGACTTCCACTGGATTTTAGATAAAGAACCTAAAACTAATTGGGTCTACGCTGCCAAAACTCGTTATCGCCAAAATGATGCTCCATGTGAAATTGATGAAATCAATGATGAAGAATTTAATATGATCTTTGGTCAAAAACAATGGGCAATAACACCAGGGCAATCAGTTGTAATATATGAAAGTAATGTTTGCCTAGGTGGGGGAATAATTAAAGAATCAATTAATGACGAATAAATAAATGAACAAAAATACAAAACCAATATTCAATAAAAAACTGTTAGAGGTTGCAATTAAAAAAAATGTGGGTGCCGCTATCGAAGAAGATCTGAAGAAGAACGATAAAACTTCAGATATCTTGCCTATAAAAACTAAGGGTGTAGCTAAAATTCAAGCTAAACAGAATGCAATATTATGTGGTTCTCCATGGGTAAATTATTGTTTCCGTCAAATAGATAAGAATATTCGTATTATTTGGCATTTTAATGAGGGCTCCAAGATAAAAAAAGGAGATGAAATTTGTACTATTTTAGGCAACTATAATGGAATTTTAAAGGGTGAGCGAATAGCTATAAATTTTCTTCAGACTCTTTCTGGAACTGCTACAACTTCTAATTTGATGAATTTAAAAATTAATAAGTACAAAGCCAAACTATTTGATACAAGAAAAACAATTCCTGGACTAAGGGTAGCACAAAAATATGCTGTTCAATTAGGCGGTGCATTTAATCAAAGATTTGGTCTTTATGATCAGGTCTTAATTAAAGAAAACCATATAAAGTCAGTTGGGAACATATCAGATATTCTTAAAAGAGCTAAAAAGAAATACTCTTTAAAAGATATACAAATTGAAGTTGAAAATCTTAAAGAGTTTAAGGAGGCAATAGATCTAGGTGCCAGAAATATTCTATTGGATAACTTTTCATTAAAAAAACTCGCAGAAGCGGTTCAGATGAACAAAATAGGGGTCATATTAGAGGCATCAGGTAATATTGATATGGGTAACATTGTTGATTACGCAAAAACTAAAGTGGATAGAATTTCAATAGGTGCTCTCACAAAAAATATTAAAGCAGTAGATTTTTCTATGAATATTAAGATTAAATAAAAATAGTTAAGCTTGACGAAAGCCTTGCATAAAGGGTATTGTAGAGCTTTTATTAGATTTATCTTTATTCATGAAACCTGAAATCATCACCGGTGCTGAAATTACCATTCGCTCCCTTCAAGAAGAAAATGTTGAATTTGTTTTTGGCTACCCTGGTGGTGCTGTTTTAAATATTTACGATGCCATCTTTAAGCAAACCAAATTCAAACATGTTTTGGTTCGTCACGAACAGGCAGCTGTGCATGCAGCAGATGCTTTTTCTAGGGCGACAGGGAAAGTTGGTGTTGCTTTAGTGACTTCTGGTCCCGGAGCTACAAATGCAGTAACAGGAATTGCTACTGCTTATATGGATTCAATACCAATAGTTATCATAAGTGGTCAAGTTCCTACTCATGCTATAGGCCAAGATGCATTTCAAGAATGTGATACTGTAGGTATTACAAGGCCCTGTGTTAAACATAATTTTTTAGTTAAAGATATTAATAACATTGCCAACACAATCAAAAAGGCTTTTTTTATTGCTTCTACAGGTCGGCCTGGTCCTGTTTTAGTAGATATACCAAAAGATATAACTGCCGAGACCGCAGAATTTAACTACCCAAAAACTATTGAGATGCGCTCCTATAACCCAGTTATAAAGGGTCATTCAGGCCAGATTAGAAAAGCTATCGACCTTCTCATTAATGCTAAAAAACCCATGGTGTATTCTGGGGGTGGTGTTGTTCTTGGCAACGCATCAGAATCCTTAACAAAGCTTGTTAAAAGATTAGATTTCCCAATCACAAACACTTTAATGGGTCTTGGTGGCTTTCCTGCTTCAGATAAAAATTTTCTAGGTATGCTTGGAATGCATGGAACCTATCAAGCCAATATGGCTATGCAAGAATGTGATGTTCTTTTAGCAGTGGGTGCACGTTTTGACGATAGAGTTATTGGCAATCCAGAACACTTTCTAAAAAACCCAAAAAAAATTATTCATATTGATATTGATCCTGCATCTATTTCTAAACGAGTTCAAATAGATGTCCCTATCGTTGGAGATGTTAATTTAGTTTTAATTGATTTTATGAAAGCTTATAAAGAGGTAGAAAAAAACTACGATAAAAAGCTTATTGCACCATGGAAAGATGAAATAAAGAAATGGATTGATATAGATTGTCTGGCCTATAAGGATGATGGTTCAGTCATTAAACCGCAGTTAGTTATACAAAAATTACATGAAGTGACTAAGGGCGATGCATTTGTTACATCTGACGTTGGTCAACATCAAATGTGGGCTGCACAATATTATCCATTTAACAAGCCAAGAAGATGGATTAATTCTGGTGGGCTAGGCACTATGGGAGTTGGTTTACCTTATGCAATGGGATGTCAGCTTGCTTTTCCAGATTCTCAAGTTGCTTGTGTTACTGGTGAGGCCTCGATACAGATGTGTATTCAAGAACTTTCAACTTGTAAACAATTTAATCTCCCGATTAAGGTTATTACTCTCAATAATCGATATATGGGCATGGTTAGACAGTGGCAAGAATTTTTCTATGGAAATAGGTATGCAGAGTCATATATGGATGCTCTTCCTGATTTTGTTAAGCTTGCAGAGTCTTATGGGCATGTTGGCATGAAAATTGAAAAATCTTCAGACATTGAAAGTGCATTAAAGGAAGCGTTTAGCCCAAAACTAAAAGAACGTTTAGTATTTATGGATTTTATAACTGATCAAACTGAGAACGTTTTTCCAATGATTCCAAATGGTAAAGGTCTCTCTGAAATGATTTTGGCTGAGGATTTATAGATAAATGAGGCACATAATTTCACTCTTAATGGAAAATGAATCAGGAGCACTTTCCCGGGTATCTGGTTTATTTTCAGCTAGAGGATATAATATCGAATCATTAACTGTAGCTCCTACAGAAGATGAAACCTTGTCAAGAATGACGATTGTTACAAGTGGTTCAAATAAGGTTATCGAGCAAATAGTCAAGCAATTAAATAAACTTATTGATGTTGTGAAGGTGCTTGATCTTAATGATGGAAGACATATTGAGCGAGAATTAATGATAGTAAAAGTTAAAGCTACAAATAAATATCGAGATGAAATAAAAAGAATTAGCGACACATTTGGTGGAAGAATTATTGAAATGGCTGAAACAACTTTTACAATTGAATTAACAGGTCCATCTAGCGAACTAGATGCTTATCTTCATAGTTTAGATAAAGCAGCAATAATAGAAACCGTTCGGACTGGCGCCTTGGGAATTGGTCGTGGAGATAGAATACTTAAAATATAATATTAAAGGAAATATATATGAAGGTTTATTACGATAAAGATGCAGATTTAAGTGTTGTCAAAAATATGAAGGTTGCAATTTTAGGTTATGGTTCTCAGGGACATGCGCATGCAAATAACTTAAAAGATTCTGGCGTTGATGTAGTTGTTGGTTTACGCGATGGATCTTCTTCTTCAGACAAAGCGAAATCAGCTGACTTAAATGTAAAATCAGTTGAGGATGCAACTGCTTGGGCAGACTTAGTTATGGTTCTTGCCCCTGATGAATTTCAAGGAAAAATTTACTCAGATAGCATTGAGCCAAATCTAAAACAAGGCGCAACCCTTGCATTTGCTCACGGCTTTAATATTCATTTTGGGCAAATTCAGCCAAGGGAAGATTTAAATGTAATTATGATTGCCCCAAAAGCACCGGGTCATACGGTTCGCTCTGAATTTGTCAAGGGTGGTGGAATACCAGACTTAATTGCTATCCAACAAGATGCAACTGGCAACGCAAAAAATATTGCTCTTTCTTATGCTTCCGCAATTGGTGGTGGAAGAACTGGAATTTTAGAAACAACTTTTAAGGATGAAACAGAAACAGATTTATTTGGCGAACAAGTAGTGCTCTGTGGTGGAACTACAGCTTTAGTGCAAGCAGGTTTTGAGACTTTAGTTGAAGCTGGTTATGAACCAGAAATGGCATACTTTGAATGCCTTCATGAATTAAAATTGATTGTTGATCTAATGTATGAGGGTGGTATCGCGAATATGCGTTACTCCATCTCAAATACAGCCGAATATGGAGATGTAACGAGAGGTTCAAGAATTATCAACTCACAAACAAAAACTGAAATGAAGAAAATCCTAGGTGAAATTCAAGATGGGTCATTTGCTAAAGAATTCGTTAGTAATGTAGGAGATTTACCTGCGCGTCGTGAAACACAACGACAACATCAAATAGAGCAAGTTGGAGAATCTCTTCGTTCAATGATGCCATGGATTAAAAAGATTGTTGATAAGTCAAAAAATTAATTGAAAACAAACGCGACTTACCCAATTATAGCTAAAGAGGGCTGGTTATTTCTTAGCATTTCAATTTCTGCGAGCCTAATTACTAGTTTTTGGTGTTTAAAAGCATCGATACCTCTATGGATAATATCCTTATTTATTTTACAATTTTTCCGAGATCCAATTCGGCCGATACCTCAAGATAAAAATTTGGTAGTATCAGCCGCGGATGGACGTGTTACTTCAATAGAAAAAACAACTGATCCATACAAAAAAAGAAAAGCAATAAAAATTAGTGTATTTATGAATGTTTTTAATGTTCATTCAAATAAAGCCCCTATTTCAGGAACAATTATTAGTAAATGGTATTTTCCTGGGAAATTTTTCAATGCAGCTTTATCTAAAGCATCTTTAGAAAATGAGCGTTGTGCGTTATTGATAGAGACTAAAAATAAGAAATTGGTGACTTGTGTTCAGATTGCAGGATTAATTGCGCGAAGAATTTTGTGTTATAAAAAAATTGATGACGATCTTTTAAAGGGTGAACGCTACGGTTTCATTCGTTTTGGGTCTCGAGTAGATTTATATTTACCAGAAAATTCAAAAATTAAAGTAACACTTGGCCAAAAAGTTAAGAGTTGCCAATCAATAATTGCTGAAATATAGAAAATTTAAATATAACTATCTTGCTTAACTAATGAAGATAAGCAGATAATTCATTCAAAGCTTTTTCGTACACTTCACGTTTAAAATCAATAACTTGCTGTAATGGAGACCAAAAATCATCCCAACGCCACGAATCAAATTCTGGGTTTTGAGAATTTGTTAATAAAATATCAGAATCTTTACCAATAAATTTTAGCAAAAACCATATTTGTTTTTGCCCTCTATAGCGAGCGTAACCATCGCGCCTCACCCATTGCCTTGGGACATCATATCTTAACCAATCTTTTGTTTGCCCAATAATTTCTACATGATTAGGGCTTAAGCCAACCTCTTCCATTAATTCTCGATACATTGCCTCCTCAAGACTTTCTCCCTCATTTATTCCTCCCTGGGGAAATTGCCAGGCATCCTCAGCCGCTCTCTTTGCCCATAAAACTTTGTTATTATCATTTAAAATTACAATGCCAACATTGGGCCTATATCCTTCTTGATCAATCATAGTATTATCCTTAATATAAGCTCTATTTTTCCACAAATAAAAATTTATTAAAAGCTTGATTTTATGATTACTCGAAATAAAAAATTTATTCTAATTGTATTAATAAGTTTTCTTTTGGCATTAATTTATTTTTACAGCAATTATTACAAAGTAAATCCAAAAGCCTATATAACAAACCAAGGGGATAATACGGTTTCTGTAGTCAATCTTAATACTCTTGAGGTAATAAAAACTATAGAAGTAGGAATTGCTCCACTTGGCATCACAATTTTAAACAAAAAGAATCTTGGTTTCATCGGCAATGTAGGTACTGATGATATTTCTGTAATTGATACACGTACAGATCAGATTATTAAAACAATTAAATTAAATACCGCTCCTTTAAGCCTAACATCCAGCCCTGATGAGTCTAAAGTGTATGTAACTGATTGGTTTAAGAATAATATTCTAGTCATATCGGTTAAAAAAATGAAAGTTATTGATTCATTTAAAGTTGGTAAAACACCTTCAGGGATAATCTTTAATGAGAAATATAATTATCTAATAGTGACCAATAGAGATTCTAATTCTGTTGAGGTATACAATAAAAATAACAAGCTAGTCAAGAAATTAGCCACAGGAAAACATCCATTTGGGGTTTATACAAAAGATAAATATTTCTATACTGCTAATGTATACGATGACACAGTTACTGTTATTGATCTTGAAAATTGGTCCACTAAAGTAATTAAAGTGGGGGCTCACCCATACAATATATTAACGCATAACAATTTTGGCTTTGTAACTAATACGGTAGATGACTCATTAAGTATTATCGACCTTAAAATCAATGAAGAAATAAAAAGAATAAATACTGGTGAAACCCCTGAAAATTTAGACTTACATCTTGAATTAAATATTCTTGTAGTTACCAATTGGGGAAGTGATTCAATTTCTGTATATGATCTTAAAAATTTAAATCTTATAAAAGAAATAAAAACGGGTGCTCAAAGTCGATCTTTTGGGGATTTTATACTTCAGTAAAGTTTTTATAGTAATATGTTGGATTGATTTTAATTAACAAAGGACTTATCAAATGAGAAAATTTATTTTAACCTTAATAATACTACTATTTTCCATATCAATTTTTGCTCATGGGCCAACACCTCAAAAGGTTCAGGAATCTGTAACTGTAAACGTTGCACCAGCTAAAGCATGGTCAGTTATAAAGGATTTCTCCGAATTTAAAAAAATTATGAAGACAAGGTCTTTTGATGATGAAATAATGAAAATAAAATATGAGCTCTTAAAAGCGGATGTCCCTTTTTCTGATTACAACGCTTATATTATTGTTAAAAAAGGTGCTAATGATAATGAGTCAGTTATTCAATGGACTGCAAGATTTTATAGAGTCTATAAATTAAATCCTCCAATTCCTGAAGGTCAAGATGATGCAACCGCTGTTGCGGCTGTTAAAAATATAGTTGGACCAGGCCTAGCCAACTTAAAAAAAGCACTAGAATCTAAATAATTTATTAACTCTTTAAAGGCGGATTATTAAATCCGCTTTTTTTATGATTACAATTAATCCACAAAAAAACCCTAAAGCATTAGTAATATGGCTTCATGGTCTTGGCGCAGATGAAAATGACTTTGTGCCATTTGTAAAAAGTTTAGAGCTTAATAATATTGAATTTATTTTGCCCAATGCGCCATTAAGGCTAATTTCAATGAATCAAGGGATTGAAATGAGAGGTTGGTTTGATATAAAATCTCTTACTTTTCAATACCAAGACAATCAGGGGTTAAAAGAATCTAAGGGGTACATAGAGGATATAATAAAAAAAAGATGTGCCCTATGCAGCTCCAATCTTAAAGTGTTTCTTGGGGGATTTTCTCAAGGAGCAGCCTTATCATTGTTCACTGGACTATCATCAAATCTCGAAATTAGTGGGATCATTGCACTATCTGGCTACCTACCTAAGGGCATAAATAATTCAAACCTTAAAGATCCACCAATAATTGCAATTCATGGTGAGGGTGATGATATCATTGATATTGATATAGCTAAAAAAAGCTATTCAGGAATTCAGGAATCAAAAGATTTCTTTTTTAGATCCTATAATATGACTCATGAAGTAATTTATGATGAAATTATAGATGTTAAGAACTTCTTAATTAAGAATATGTGATTATGGCCAAAGAAAATATAAATATAGAGAAACTGTTGAAAGAATTGGAATCTATTGTTTCAAAAATGGAAGATGATAGTTTGAATCTAGAAGACTCATTGCAGTCTTATGAAAAAGGAATAACTCTTGTTAAATCAGCTCAAGAGTCGTTAAAAAAAATTGAGCAGCGCGTTCAAATTCTTTCTCAAAAAAATGAATTAGAAGACTTTAATCCTGATGAGTGAGGATTTTGAACGTTGGGTTAAATTATATCAAGAAAGAATAGAAAGTTTCATGATGGAATTTTTAAAAAAAGAAGCAACTAATTCAACAATCCATGAAGTATGTAGACATGGTTCTTTAAATGGAGGTAAGCGATTTCGAGCTCTGCTTGTTTATGCTATAGGTGAAATTAACCAAACTGATAAATTAATACTTGATCATATTTCTGCTTCTATTGAATTTATTCACGCCTATTCGCTAATTCACGATGACCTTCCATCAATGGATAATGATGATTTAAGGCGAGGTAAACCAACATGTCATATCAAATTTAACGAAGCTCAAGCCACACTTGCTGGAGATGGTCTTCAATCCTTAGCCTTTCAAATATTATCTTTACCTACTTTCTTAATTGATGATCAAAAAAAGTTGAAAATAATTCATGCCCTATCCAACGCAATAGGAATAAATGGCATGGTAAAGGGTCAATCTTTAGATATTGAAAATACATTAAAAATTGGTGAAATTGAAGAATTGGAGAAATTACAAGAATTAAAAACAGGGTTATTATTTAATTTCATTGGATCAGCGTCATACCTTGTAGTGGATAGTTCTGTTGATGAAACGAATATAAAAATTACTAATTTATGCACACTATTAGGAAAAGTTTATCAAATAACAGATGACATTCTCGACTATGAATCTAATGATGAAATTTTAGGCAAAACGAGTGGTAAGGATAAAAAAGATAATAAGCTTACATATGTTTCGCTTTTAGGCATTGATGGAGCGAAAAAAATTAATAGTAATTATTTTAATGAAATCAAAAAAATAATTAATTCAATTTCTGGAAATACTATATTTTTAAAAAAATTAATTACAAAAATTTATCAACGAGCTCACTAAATGGATTATCTAGATAAAATAAACAAGCCATCCGATATAAAAAAACTCTCTAGAGATGAATTAAAATTATTAGCCAAAGAACTTCGATCTTTTATAATTGATAGTGTTTCAAAGACTGGTGGTCATTTATCTTCAAATCTAGGGGTAATTGAGCTAACCATCGCACTTCATTATGTATATAACTGTCCAAATGACCAAATTATTTGGGATGTTGGTCATCAAACCTATGCGCATAAAATATTAACTGGAAGAAGAAATAAAATGCATACGCTTAGACAAAAAAATGGTATTTCTGGCTTCCCTAGACGCTCAGAAAGTAAATTTGATAGTTTTGGCACAGGGCATTCAAGCACATCAATATCTGCAGCCCTAGGAATATCAGAAGCATTTAAAATAAATAAATCTAAATATAGAGCAATTGCTGTAATTGGTGATGGTGCCATGACTGCGGGCATGGCTTTTGAAGGACTAAATAATGCGGGCAATACTGAAAATGACATACTCGTCATACTAAATGATAATGATATGTCCATTTCAAACAATGTGGGTGCATTAAATAACTACCTTGCTAAACTCCTATCTGGAAAACTATATGGGGGAATCAAACGTTCTGGAAAAGCTGTTTTTTCTAAAATTCCTCCTGTGCTTGAATTAGCCAGAAAAACTGAAGAGCATGTAAAAGGTATGGTTATACCAGGCACTTTGTTTGAAGAATTTGGATTTAACTATATTGGACCTATTGATGGTCATGATTTAAATACACTGATAGATACCCTAAATAATATAAAATTCCTACAGGGGCCACAATTTTTGCATGTAGCAACAAAAAAAGGATATGGATATGAGCCTGCTGAAAATAATCCTAATAAATTTCATGGTGTAAGCAAATTTGACCCCCAAAATGGAAATACAAAAAAAACAAACGAATTAAAAACATTTACTGAAGTTTTTTCTGAATGGATTATGGATACCGGAGCTCAAGAACCAAAACTTTGCGCTATAACTCCAGCAATGTCAGATGGATCAGGACTTAATAAATTCTCTAAAAAATA
>Ga0209709_10002552_pt1 | contig 15768 bp, 21 predicted proteins | sample ArcticOcean_MG_C_2_FD_187435 | JGI IMG/M metagenome (GOLD analysis project Ga0209709, IMG submission 187435) | Marine microbial communities from western Arctic Ocean - ArcticOcean_MG_CB4_136 (SPAdes) (version 2) | ecosystem: Environmental > Aquatic > Marine > Oceanic | place: Arctic Ocean... | reverse complement strand
AAATCTGATGGTAGTTTTGGAATTAAATACGAATCATACGGATAAAATCTATTTTTAAAATAGTGTTAATCTTAAATTAACAAATATCATAATTTTTATAGCGACTATTTTTCTCCAAAACATGGTAAAATTGAAATGTGATGATTATGGTTTTGAATGTGATTTTTCAGTAGAAGGGGAAACAGAAAAAGTGATAGAAGATTTTAGAAGTCATACAGAAGATGTTCACGGAATAGATTATTCAAAAGAAGCAGTAATGCAATTCATATTAAGAAAACAAGGATAATAAAAAATACTAAGCATCTAATCTTTTCATTCTAGCAGATAATACAGGTAATTCTTTTGCTATAATTTTTTCAATTGATGGAACAATATCAGATTTACCTTTTACGCTTTCTTCAAAAATTTCTGCAATTTGGTCTCTAAATAATAACTTAATTCCAGGAAGAGCAGTAATTCCTTCATCTACAGTTCTTGGATCAGATAAATCCAAAATCAATGTACCTTTCTTCTTTTCTTCCATTATAAGTCGAATTCTTTCAAATGTAATTAAGAAATAATCAGATGTTGTTGCAACAAAAATTATATCATATTTATTAAAAGTGGATAAAGCATCATCAAAATCTATTGGATTACCACCAACAATATTACTAAATCCATTTGCACGTTCAACAGTTCTACTTGTAACATCATAAGAAATTTCTTTTTTGTTAAGACTTTTAGCAACTAAAGCAGCAGAATTACCAGTACCAATTAACAATACTTTTTTCTTTGAATCTAATCCTGCTTTTTCATCGACTAATTTTACTGCAATGTCTCCAAGTGAAGTAACATCTTTTGAAATTCCAGTGGTATCTCTCATTCTAGTAGATAATCGAATGACATTTTCAAATAATTTATTGAGAATAGTACCTGAAGTACCTGCAGATTTAGCATGAGATAATGATTGAACTATTTCATCAAAGACTTCTTGTTTACCAACAACAAATGAATCTATGCCAGATCCTAATCGTAAAAGATTAAGATATACATCATCACTTTTGTAGACTTCAAGAGTTTGATCAAAGTGATCAATGTCAATTTGTTCTAATGTAGTTAAGGAAATCCAAGTATCTTTAACTTGATTTAAAATTAGAGTTTTTCCTTCAGCTCTCCGTGCATCAGGAGAATCAATAGTTTCAACATTACTAACGGTAAAAATTTCAATTCTACTTGCTGTTTGAACAATAATACATTCATCAACACCAGGAATTTTCTTAAATTCTTCTGCTGCTGCCCCCACATCTTTGAAAGCAAATTTAGATAATTCATGAATTGGAACATTTCTGAAAGTTACTCGGGCATTCATTACATCAAAGATTACGTGATTCATATCATCATACCAACTTATGCGTTAATTTTATCCCGTCCACCTTTTGCTGTTCGGAAGACATTCATTCCAATATAGAAATTTTCATGTATTGATTCTAAATAAGTAATTTCATTTTCTGTTGCAAGTATTTCTTTTTCAGTTGATTCAGGATCTTTTTTTAATTTAGCAAGTTTAATTTTTAATTCATCTAAGAAAGAATCTACACCACGCTCATAATTTGAAACACCACCATATTCTGGACTAAGAACATGTTGTGGATTATATTCTGGAGTTTGATCATGAGGAGTTTCAGCTATCTGTGTAATAGATTCTTGTTGATCTGGTGTAAGTATAGGTCTTGGGAATCTATCTTTTTTATCTAACCAAAATTCAGGTTCACCCATTTCTCGTCTAAAAATCTCTTCACCTTTTCGTTTGAATGTAAAATCAACTTTTTTTGTAATGTCTGCTTTAACTTCAGCAGCAATTGCTTTGTATTCCTCCTCTGCGGATACTTCTAATTTAGCTCTTGCTGCATTTGCTTTTTCAAGAGCTATTTGTAATGCAGCCTCTGCATCAGCAAGTACTTTTGCATTTACCTCTACTTCAGCTGCTGCGTCTTGAACATCTTTAGATTCTACTTCAACTTTTTTAACATCTTCAACTTTTTTAACATCTTTAACTTTTTTAACATCTTTAACTTTTTTAACATCTTTAACTTTTTTAACATCTTCAACTGATGGTTTTTCAGATACAGAATCTTCTGTAGGTTTTTATTTCTACTTCAGATTCCTTTTTCTCCTTAGACAACAAATTTCACTAAAATTGCCTGAATTTTAATATTCTTGTGTGGAAAAATGCCAAAGAATACTTGAAATGAAAACAAGAAGTGATCGCTTTTAAAAAAGTGATTAATTAAAAATAATGGCGCCCTCGGCGGGATTTGAACACGCGTCTCAGCCGTGACAGGGCCGAATTCTAGACCGGGCTATACTACAAGGGCACAAGTACTATGAATCAAAATCCTAGATTAAAAGTTTCTGACATAACATCTAGATTTGTAAAAGACTAAATTATACGCGAAAACAATTTTTTTTGTGGGTCTATGGCGCAGCCAGGTAGCGCACCGGACTTTTAATCCGGTTGTCGAGGGTCCGAATCCCTCTAGACCCGCGTCTTCTTTATTCATTAAATGATTTCATTGACTAATTTTTGTAACTCATCAATAGAAGACTTGATTTTATTGTCTCTTTCAGACATATCAGACCTCCAAGTATTAATTTTCTGAATTCTATCAGAAATCATTCTTTTTTGCTCATCATAACCAGAAGAACCAAAAGATTTTCTATCTTTTAAAGAGGAAACAACACTAGTAGTTGAAATAATTTTAGATACAATTTTAGGATCTATCTTAGTTCCTTCTACAGATTTTTTTATTTCTAAAGTAGTTAATTTAGAAATTGGTTTTCTTGAATTATGTGCCAATTGGACTAAAACTCCTGCAATTTTATGAGTCACTCTAAATGGAATGCCCTCTTGAACTAATTTTTCAGCAATATCTAATGCAATTAGATTACTGGATTCAGTTACTTTTTTCATTTGTTTTTCATTCACTTTCATAGTTAGAACAATTGATTTTATAATTAGTAATGCACTGATAGATATTTTTGATGTTGACCAAATAGACGATTTGATTTGTTGTAAGTCACGTCCGTATCCTGAAGCTAAACCTTTGATGGTGGTTAAAATGGCAGTTAAATTTCCAATAATTTCTGCAGTCTTACCACGAGTTAATTCTAAGATATCAGGATTCTTTTTTTGAGGCATTACACTTGAAGGGGACGTAAACTCATCAGATAATTCAATAAAAGAAAATTCAGATGTAGACCAAATTATGAAATCTTCAGAAATTCTACTTAGATTAGTCATTAAAATTGAAATCATTGCCACATATTCTGCTACAAAATCACGTGCACTTGTTGCATCAATAGAATTCTCAACAACACCATCAAAACCTAACATCTTTGCAGTACTGTGTCTATCAATTGCAATACTAGTTCCTCCAACAGGTCCAGCTCCAAGAGGACTTTGATTAATTCTTTGAAAAGTATCAAACAATCTTTGGAAATCTCTGGATAAAACATCTGCTTGAGCTAAAAGATAATGAGAAAACAAACCAGCTTGAGCTTGTTGAAGATGAGTGTAAAATGGCATAATTGTTTTTTGATGATTTTTAGATACAGACACAAGTGATTCAATTGTATCTAAAAGACAATTACAAATAATGTTAATGTCATCTCTAATTTTCATTCGAATATCTAAAACAACTTGATCATTTCTGGATCGTGCAGTATGCATTTTTCCACCACTTGCCATACCTGCTTTTTTAATTACTAGAGATTCAATTAATTCATGAATATCTTCTGCTCCAGATGAAGAATCAAATTTTTCATTTTTCAGATTTTCCAAGGAGGATAAAATTTTTTTTGCATCATTTTTTGTAATAATGTTATTTTGAAATAACATTATGGTATGGGCTTGACTTCCAATAATATCATACAAAGCAATTTCAGAATCATCATTTATTGATGAAACATAATCTAAAGTAATATTACTCAAATCAGTACCAAGTCGAGAACGATACATTATCTAAAGTTGTAAAATGGTTATATATAGCATAAATGCTTTTGCCGACATGAGTCAAGATATCAAATTACTTAGAGTTAAAATTTTTGATGAATTATCAAAGATTGTAGATCCAGAAATTAACACATCTATTGTGGAATTAGAGTTAATTGATGAGGTAGATATCAGTGATAGCAATGTCAAGGTAGATTTGCATCTAACTAGTCCTTTCTGTCCAGCAGTGTTTGGTTTCAAAATTTGTCAGGATGTTCATGATTATCTTTTGAAAGTAGATGGTGTAGATGATGTTAAAGTGAATGTATCAAATCACTTTATGGCAGAGCAAATCAACAATCAGGTTAACAATAGTCCTAATCCTAAAAAATTAGGTGAACTTCCCAAAAAATCAGATTAACTTCTAAATCCTAACAGATATCCTCTAAGGAATTGAATCCCCATTGCAGGATCAACACCTTTTGGACATACCTGACTACATGAACCAGCAAAATGACACCTCCAAATACCATGAGATTCATCTATTATGTTTAATCTAGTATCTTTTCCTTTATCTCTACTATCAGCAACATATCGATATGCTTGTGCTAATGCCTGAGGTCCTACAAATGATGAATCAGTAGCCATAGTTGGACATGCAGAATTACATAAACCACATTTGATACAATTGGCAAATTGGATGTATTGTTCTACTTCTTGAGGTGATTGTAAAAATTCTCTTTGGTCTGATTCTAGTTCAGTATCATCACGAATTACATAAGGTTTAATTTTTTGATGTGTATCAAATAATTTTTCAAAGCCAACTGTCAAATCACGAATTACTGGAAAATTATTCATAGGTTCAACAGTAACAACATCAGAATCTAATTCACTAATTTTAGTAAAGCATGCAAGTCTAGGTTTTCCATTAATCAACATGCCACATGATCCACATGTAGCTTGTCTACAAGAATAACGAACAGCTACAGAATGATCAAAGTGTTTTTTGACATCAAGAATTGCCTCCAACACTGTAGTCCATTTTTCATAAGAAACAGTAAATTCCATAAATTTACTTGATTCGTCTAATTCTGGATTAAATTTTGAAATTCTTAAAAGAATAGATTTTGATGCAGATAATAGAGTCGGTACTTGTTCATCTACAGTACTAGATACTTGAGCCATCTCTATACCATCCCCATATTTGTCATAATAATTGTTCTTGAACCATATCCGATTAAACCAATCATTGCCACTACACAACCATATGAAACGGCCTTCTCATATACTCTGCCTTGTTTTAATTCTAATAAGATAACTCTCAATCCATTAAATCCATGTACTGAAAGTAAAATCAAAATTAGTTCAAGCATTACAACATATGGAACAGATCGATAATTAGCTAAAACATTTTCATATTCTAAAGAATCAGCAAATCCAGTTGTTAGACGCATCAAAATATGAACTGCAACTAATCCAACTGAGGCTAAAGCAGTCCCATAGTGAATTTTCATTATTGTACTTTCTTTCATTTTATTCACCAAACATTACTGCCATTCCATACATCATTGCAACAGCTGCAAGGACAATAGAAGAGTAAATTCCTATTTTATGCCTATAATTTTGGGATGCTGGCTCATATGGATAATCAGGTCTAGCAGGTTTTCCTACACCAACACCGCCATGTCCTAACATAATTCGAATTCCATTTCCAGTATGAAAAACACACATTCCAATTACAAGTGCTAAAAATATATGCCCTTCAGTAGTTTGGGTCATTGCTAAAAAGTCATCCCAACCCATTCGACCTCGTAAAATATTACTTGTTTCATAAATATGTGCAATAAAATATCCTAACAATCCCAATCCACTTAAACGCATTAACAAATATGCAATACGTTCAATTCCATAACGACCAGGATTGGCCATTCCTTTGATACCTTCTCGATGTTCATCTTTAGTCATCTAATATTTCCTCTCCACTGGTTGATATTTAGTAATAGTTACAGGATGTGTTTTCATAATTGGTTCAATTGGATCATAATATGCAAGTGTATGGTATAAGAAATTAGCATCATCACGTTTAGGATAATCAGTTCTTGAATGTGCACCACGAGATTCCTTACGATTAATAGCACCAACTAAAAGAACTTCAGCAACTCTAAACATAGAATCTAATTCCATTACATTTACAAAATTAGTATTGTATTCTTTTGCTTTATCATCAACGTGTTTCCAAGCTTGTTTTTTTAATTCACGAACTTTCTTTAAACCATCAACAAGATCAGTTTCATTTCTATAAACATATGCTTTATCATTCAAAGTATCAGTAAGTTCTTGTCTAATTTCATATGGATTTACATCTCCATTTCCTCTAAATATTCCATCAAAGATTCTTTTTTCTTCTAAAGCAACTAAATGATGAGGCCATTCATTGTCATTAGTATTATTCATAGCATATTCTGCTGCAAGTTCACCAGTAATTTTTCCCCATACAATACATTCTGAAGTAGAATTTGCACCTAGACGATTTGAGCCATGAACACTGTTACATGCAGCCTCACCAGCTGCCCAAACACCCTGAATTTCAGTTGCACCATCAATATCAGTATGTAATCCACCCATCATATAGTGACAAACAGGTCTAATGTCAAGCAAGTCTTTAGCAGGATCTATCCCTGAAAATTTTATCGAAATTTCTCTAATTCCACCTAATTTTTCTTTAATTTTTTCATCACCAAGATGTCTAATGTCAAGTTTCATACAATCAACTCCAGTTTCATGTTTGAATCCATTACCTTGTTCAATTTCAGTCATAATAGATCTTGAAACAATATCACGTGGAGCTAATTCCATTTTTCCAGCAGCATAAGTTTTCATAAATCTCTCTCCTTTGTTGTTAAGCAAATATCCACCTTCACCTCTTGCACCTTCAGTAATCAATATTCCAGAAGGCAAAATTCCAGTTGGATGAAATTGTACAAATTCCATATCTTTTAATGCCATACCAGCACGAAATCCCATATCCAATCCATCAGGAGTTGAAGATAAAGCATAAGTTGAAAAGCTGTATAAACGTCCAGCACCACCAGTTGCAATGATTAGAGCTTTTCCTTTAATCGTGTAAAAGTTTCCAGAAGATAATTCAATTGCAGTAACTCCCATGAATTTTTTACCATCATGTATAATTGATGTTACAAACCATTCGTTAAGATATTCAATATTATCATATTTCTGACATGTATCATACAAAGTTTGCATTTCATAAAAACCAACTTTATCAGATGCGTATGTTGCTCTAGGAAAACTATAACCACCAAAATTTCGTTGATCAATTCTACCATTATCTCTTCTAGACCATGGCATTCCCCAATGATCCAATTGATGTATTTGTTTTGGTATTTCAACACAAAGTCGTTCAGCAACATCTTGGTCTGCAAGAAAGTCACTTCCTTTCACAGTATCATAAACATGAGATTCAATCGTATCACCCTCATCTTCAAAAAGTACTGCTGCAGTTCCACCTTCTGCTGAAACTGAATGAGAACGCATCACTTGTACTTTAGAAACAACTCCAATCTTTAGATTTGGACCTTTCTTTGCTGCTTCAATTGCAGCCCGTAATCCAGCAAGACCTGAACCACAAATAATTAGATCAAATTCTAAAGAATTAACCATTTTAATACAAAATTATTATTTTTGGGTTAAATATGAAGTAATGTCAGGCATATTTAGAAATATTAAAATATATCACTAGTGATATCACTAGTGATGATTTCAGAATGGTTTCAAAGAGTAGGAAGTTCGGTTCCAAGGGGATTTTCAAGATATTTTATTTTGGAATTATTAAAAGAGAAAACGTACACTGGAAAAGAAATTATTGATTATGCAGTAAAACAAAGTAACGGAATTTGGAAGCCATCTCCAGGATTAATTTATCCATTATTAGGTCGACTCTTAGATGAGAATTTAATTGAAGAAACAAAAGACGGAAGATATCAATTAACAAAAAAAGGTGCAGAGACAGCACAAGATGTTGATAAGATTAATGACATTGTTAAAAAGCAGTTAGAAGTTTTATTCAGATTAGGAAATGTAGGAAGATTTGTTGCAATAGACTTGCTTGAAAAAATTTCTTCAATGGGATCCATTCTAAGTTCTAACATAACAAACATGACAGATGAGGAGACTCAGAAATACAAAAAGTTTCTACAAGATGAATTAAATAAAATGGATGGAAAGAAAGTAGGAAAAGCAGGTAAAAAAATCAAAATAGAATAATAAAAAATAATTCTAAAACAAAATAATTTAAAATCATAAATAATTCAAAAAAAATAGAAATCTATGAAAAAATTATCTAGAATGATAAAATCAAAAAAACCTCTTGTCATACCAGGTGTGTATGATGCAATTGGAGCAAAAATTGCAGAAAAAGTGGGATTTGATGCAATGTTTCAAACTGGATATGGTACATCAGCAACATTATTTGGAATGCCAGATTATGGATTTATTGGAGCAACTGAAACAGTTGATAATGCAAGAAGAATATCAAATGCAATTTCAGTTCCACTTATCGTTGATTCAGATACTGGTTATGGTAATGCACTAAGTGTTTGGAAATTAGTAAAAGAATTAGAATCTGCAGGTGCTGCAGGCATATTTCTAGAAGATCAAAAATGGCCTAAAAGATGTGGACATATGCAAGGAAAGGAAGTCATACCACAAGAAGAATATACAGAAAAACTGGGTGCAGCAATTGATGCACGTGAAAATAAAGATTTCATTATTGTTGCTAGAACAGATTCAAGAGCAATAGAAGGATTAGAAGCAGCAATAGAAAGAGGAATTCAAAATAAAAAGACAGGTGCTGATGCTGTGTTTATAGAAGCTCCAAGATCACTAGATGAAATGAAAAAAATTGGAAAAGAGATCAAATCTCCACTAGTTGCAAATATGATTGAAGGAGGAGCAACACCAATGAATTCAGCACAAACATTAAACAAGATTGGATTCAACATAATCCTATATCCATTATCAGTATTATTTGCAAATACGTTTGCAACAATGAATATTTTACAAGAATTAAAAAATACAGGAACCACGGTAAAATATAAACAAAAAGTAGTAAATTTTGATCAGTTCAATAATTTGGTGGAGTTAGATAAATTCAAAAAAATGGAAACAAAGTACAAGGTTACAAAAAGAAAATAAAAAATTTCAAGTAAAGTACAATTAAGCTGCGTTTCTCTTTACTTCAATTTCTATTGTTGAAACATTTCGGGTTCTACCATCTTCTGATTCCAATGATTCGGAACCAATTTTGATATTTCCGATAGAATATCCTGCATTTTCAGTTTTTCGTGCAACAATTTGAGCTACATCTACAGCACGACCTATACTGAGTCCTCTAGCTTTGATGTTGACGGATGGTATATTTGCTAATTGAATTAGCGTCGATGTTACATATGCCATCAATGGTTTCTTACCAATGAATATGGTGTCTCTAGTTTCAGTGGACATGATTAGTTTAGGATCTAACGATAATTTAAAGTTAAAATGAATTTTTTACAATATTTATAAAAAATTTAAGAATTATTAAGTTCAAAATAGAATTTAGCATTAGTATGGAAGATATTATAAAAATATTAGAATCAGGAGAGGCTGAAAATAAAATTAAAATCTTACAAACTTTAGATAATACAAATAATTTAAAAATATTAGAACAAATAATTTTAAGATTAAATGATGATAGTATTCAAGTTAGAGGAGAAGCATTTAACACACTTTTATTAAATCAAAATAAAATTTCCAAGATTCTAATTAATAATCTCAATTCTTCAAATAAAAATATCAGAGGTTTTACATCACTAGTATTAGCTAATCGAAATGAAAAAATTGCAATTCCAGAAATAATGAAACTAATAGAAGATGAACATGGAATGGTAAGGTCTTGTGCAATTGGAGCATTAGGATATCTAAAAGCAGATAAAATTACAGATATTATTTTAAAATTACTTTCAGATTCTAATTTGGAGGTACAAAAAAGTGCATTACAAGCAGCAATTCAAGTAAATGTAATTATTTCAAAAAATAAAATTGAAGAAATTTCAAAAAATAATGATCAACAAATAAAAAATCTATTATTGAAATTAAAAAAATAAGTGGACCGGAAGGGATTTGAACCCTTGATCCGATGCATGCCATGCACCTATCCTACCAGACTAGACGACCGGCCCAATAATCAAATGCTGATTGAATAATATTTTCTAAATTGGTTATTAACGTTTAGCGATTTAATATGTTAGGTTAGTGAAATTATCACAATATATTTAAACTTCAATATGATGATTGAATTGTCATGGTCGTAGATAACAAAGCAACTGTTACTTATGTTCAATTGTTAAAAGAAGATTTGGTTATAATGAGAATTGTTCCAAATGATGGTCCAGTTCCAGATTTTGAAGCAGGTCAATTTCTTACATTAGGTTTACCAAATCCAGCAAATGATGGAAAAATTGTTAGACGAGCATATTCAATTGCATCTCATCCAGAAAACAAAGAGTATATTGAATTTGTAATAAGATGGGTTAGAAAACCACTCCCAGGAAGATTAACTACACAAATATTTAATGCAAAAGAGGGAGATGAAATCCTTTGGTTAAAACCTACAGGTAGAGCATTAGGAATTAGTGAAGAATTACCAAACGGCGAAAAAGATACAAGAAGAATAATTTGTATTGGTGGTGGAACTGGATTGGCACCATTTGTCAGTTTTGCACAACATCTTCATGATACTAATGACAAACGAGAGATTATTGTTTTACATGGTGCAAGTTACGTTGATGAATTAAGTTACAAAGATTTGCTAACTGGTCTTGAAGATGAGAGTATTGTAAAAGGTAAGGATAAATGGAATTTTAAATATCGAGCAGCAATTAGTAGACCACAAGAGTGGTTTAACAGAAGTTGGGCTGGTCAAATTGGAAGAGTTGAAACATTTCTAAGACCTAGAGGTACGGACATGTCACCATTAGAAGAATTAATTGGCGATAAAATTACTCAAGAAAATACAATTTTCTATGTTTGTGGATGGCAAGGAACGATTGATGGAGTTATGGACTTTTTAACACCCAAAGGATTCATCACGGAGCACGATAAACGTAAAGATGGTAGCTTTGAAGTCAAGTATGAATCATACGGATAGAATTATTCATAAAATTAATCATTGAAATATGAGAATTATTTACAAAGTATAATTGACAACAGCCCTATACCTTGCTCATCTAAATCCAGTAACAAATGCTCATGTAGAGATCATTAAGGAATTGAAAAAAAATGCAGATATTGTAAAAGTAATGCCTGTTATTTTCAAGTATGATAATAGAGAAGTAAATAGTAAAAGTTTTCCATTTAATTTTGAAACTAGAAAAAAAATGCTTGAATCAATTTTTGGAGATTCAATTAAAATAACTGATGATTACGCTTTCCTAGCACCGTTTAAAAAATATCTCCCACCATTAGTAAGAAGAAAATCATGGAAACTAAGAAAACAAATTCTTAATGGAGTTGAAGGTGATTATTTTTCATATACTGGTGACAAGGCGGAAGGATACATGTTGAAAATGTATAGATTAAAACCAAAAATTGGTGAAAGAAAATCTCTATCTGCAGCATCAGTTAAAGAGAAATTGTACGATGCAGCATTAGAAAAAAATTCTAATTGGAAAGAAGATGTTCCAAAAGAAATAATCAAAATTATTGAAGATGAATGGGAAACTGTAGAAAAATATTCATCTGGTGAAGATATGACTACACGAGTCGTAGGAATGAAATTTCCTAAAGAAGGTTGGTCAAAAAAATAAAAAAAATCATTAGTATAAAATCAGTAAATTAATTGAAAATAGATTAATAGAGATTGTCTAAAACTTTTGTATGAAACTTCCCTTATCAAAATATGTTTGGTTTGATGGAAAGTACATCCTTGCAGAAAAAGCCCAAATACCAATAACTACTCATGCTCTTCATTATGGAACATCAATTTTTGAAGGAATTAGAGCATATTGGAATGGAAAAAATCTTCATGTATTTAGATTAGAAGAACATGTAAAACGATTTAGAAAATCAGGTCAATTTTATAACATTTCATTAAATTTTACAGATGAACAAATAACTAATGCAATAATGGGAATTTGTAAAAAAAATAATATTAAAAAATCCTGTTACATTAGACCATTTTATTTTGTAGGGGATTATGGGATTAATCTCCATGTAACAGAAAAATCTCCAACAAATGTTGTAATTTTTACATTTCCATTTGGGGATTTATTTAATAAAAATGGCATTACCACAGCAATAGTATCTTGGAGAAAATTCTCAGATAATTCTACACCTACACAAGCAAAAATGGGAGGAAATTATCTCAATTCAATTATTGCAACACAAGAAGCAAAAAGAATTGGCGTAGATGAAGCAATTTTACTTGATCAAAATGGAAATGTAAGTGAGGCACCAGGGGAAAACATATTCATTGTAAAAGAAGGTCAATTAATTACACCATCATTATCATCTTCAGCATTAGAAGGTATAACTAGAGATGCAGTACTCAAAATTGGAAAAGATTTAGACATGGATGTAATTGAACGAAATTTCAAGAGAAGTGAACTAATAATGTCAGATGAGATTTTTCTAACAGGTACAGCTGCAGAAATTACACCAGTAATTTCTATGGATTCTAAAAAAATAGGCAATGGAAAACCAGGAGATATTACAAAAAAAATGATGCAAGAGTATTCCGACATAGTAATGAATAAAAATATAGATTATGCTCATTGGTTGACTGAGGTTTATTAGATGAAAATTGTTCAAATTGGAACTGGCGGATGGGGGAAAAATCATACCAGGATTTTATCAGAGTTAGGCGTACTTGTAGCAATATGTGATGCTAATCCGAATAAAAGTAAGGAATATGGAGAAAAATATTCGGTAAATAATTATGAATCATTAGATGAATTATTACGTTCTGAAGAATTTGATGGGGCATTTGTTGTCACACCAACATCAACACACACACAAATTGCAATGAAATTATTGGAAGCTAGAAAACATGTTTTTGTAGAAAAACCAATGACATACAAATCTGAAGATGGTGAAAAACTTGCTAAACTTGCAGAAAAAAATAAAGTAATTCTAACATGTGGATATATTGAAAGATTCAATCCTGCAGTTAATATTGTAAAAAAAATAGTTAATGAAAAAAAATATGGAGATTTAGTAATGCTTGAATTTCATAGAGAAAATAGAATGCCATTACACATCAAAGATGTTGGAATTATTTATGATACATCAGTTCACGACATAGATACTGCAAATTGGTTGTTTAATGATATGCCCCAAGTAGTTTTTGCACGTGCAGGAAAAATTAAGCATGAACATGAAGATTTTGCAAGTATTATGTTAGGATATAAAAATAATAAAGTTGCAATAATTTCATCAAATTGGATTACACCAAAAAAAGTTAGAAAATTTAGTGCAGTATGTACAGAAGCAATTATTTCATCAGATTTTATCACTCAAGAAATTATAGTTGAAAAAGATGAAGAAACTCAAATTATCAAAAATGAAAAAGAAGAGCCATTAATGCGAGAAATTCAAAATTTCTTAGATGCCATTAGAGATAAAACTAAACAAGTTGTCAAATCACAAGAAGCAGTGAATGTTACAAAGATTGCAGAAGCGGCACTTTTATCTAGTCAAAAAGGAACCCCAATTTATCTGGATTTAAAATGAATAAAACAATGATGGAAATACTAGCATGTCCAATAGACAAGAATCATCCCTTAGAATTATTTGAAATTAAAGAAAAAAATGACGTTGTTATTGAGGGTGCAATATTTTGTCCAAAGTGTTCTAGATTTTATCCAATAATGGAAGAAATTCCAATAATGTTACCAGATGACCTTAGAGATAAAAAACATGAAATGGAATTTTTAAAAAATAATAAAGATAAATTGCCTGAAAAAATTATTACAAAGGCAAACCCATGGCATTTGTAAGATAATGGTTACAAATTTTATTTCTGAAAAAGCAAAAATTGGAAAAAATGTGAAAATTTGGCATTTCTCATATGTTGGTGATGATGTTGAAATTGGAGATAATGTGAAAATTGGATCCCTTGCACATATTGATTATGATGTAAAAATTGGAGATAATACAAAAATTGAAGGACAAGCATACATTCCACCATTATCTAGAATTGGAAAAAATGTATTCATTGGTCCAGCAGCTGTTTTAACAAATGATCCATTTCCAATGTGTGATAAAATGGCAGGGGTTACAATTGAAGATAATGCAATAATTGGTGCACGTGCAGTAATCAAAGCAGGAATAACTATAGGGAAAAATAGTGTTGTTGCAATGGGTGCAATTGTAACAAGAGACGTTGAAGAAAATACTGTTGTTGCAGGGTCACCAGCTTTTCTAAGATATAGTAGAGAAGAATATGATAAAAAAAGAAAAAAATGGATAGAAAGTTAAAACTTTAATTCTTTTTTAAAGATATAATTTTTTAATTTAGATAAAATTAAAATCCATATTACAACTAGTATTAATGAAATAGTGACTTTAATTCCAGATGAAATTATCCAATGAAAATCACCAAATTGTTGTATTGAAAACGGACCTAACAAAACAACCATTATTCCACCACCAATAATTATCAAACCCCACATTCCAAATAAAAAACCATAAAGTCCAGACTTCAAAGAGAAACACCCATCATAAATGCAGTAATAATAGCTAAGATTCCAGAAAATATTGCAAGTTTGAAAATTGCAAATCCAACTTGTTTTTCAGTTAATGGACCACCTGCAAGAATTAATCTTACTAAAGTTACTGGTGCGGTTTTGTCATTAGTTGCTTTTAATTTAAAATCACTAGTAAATTCAACAGGTTTTCCTTTGATTTGTCTATGTTCTACTACTCGTTTTACACTTGATAGGAACAAAAATGAGTTAATTACAGCAGGTAAGAGTGCAATGGCTGCAATAATTTCTACACCACCAATAATTGCAATAACACCATACATAGCACCAAATGTTAATGCTCCAGAATCTCCAGGAAAAATTTTACTTGGTATTTTATGGTATTTATAAAATGCCAATGAAACAAATCCTAAAGGTAAACTAACAATAGCAATTTCATAATTTTGTAAAATAAATAAACAGATTGATAATGTGAAACTTGCGATTACCATAAAACCACTAGCAACACCATTTAGAACATCAATTGAATTAATTGTATTTCCGGTAATAGGTATCATAAAAATTATCAATCCAAGATACAGTAACGGGATTTGAACATCCCCAAATAATGGAAATGCAAGATCTGAACTATATGCACCAAGAAAAATAATTGGAAGTGCTGCAATTGCAAGAGTTACAGGTTTAAACCAACCTCCCATTACTTTTCTATCATCAACATAACCAATTACAAATGCTGCTGTAGTTGTAATTATTATTGCAAGAATTTCATTGAGTTGAAAAAATCCATAAAGAACAAGCTCGGAGACAACAATTCCCAATATTATAGATATTCCACCAGGTCTTGCAACCATTACATTTTCTTTTTTGTTCATATCTTTTACAGTGTAATTCTTTTTTACCAAAATTTTGATTAATGGTGGAGTAGTGAAATATACTACAAAAAATGCAAGTATGCAAGAAATTATTGCAGGTATAATTAATTCAATCAATATCTAATCTTCGTTAATTCAGCTTTAATGTTATTTGCTATGATTAAAC
>Ga0209709_10002549_pt1 | contig 15781 bp, 18 predicted proteins | sample ArcticOcean_MG_C_2_FD_187435 | JGI IMG/M metagenome (GOLD analysis project Ga0209709, IMG submission 187435) | Marine microbial communities from western Arctic Ocean - ArcticOcean_MG_CB4_136 (SPAdes) (version 2) | ecosystem: Environmental > Aquatic > Marine > Oceanic | place: Arctic Ocean... | reverse complement strand
GTGTTTTATACTTATTCTTACTTGCTGATCTATTTTGTTGTGCGTTTGTACTAACAGTTTTTTATAGTTTCTATAATAAGAAGTTGAATGAAAAAACGGCATACATCTCAATCATTATTGGATTAATTGGAGGGTTTCTTTTATTTCCAGCTCCTGATTTTTCAAAGAGCTTGTTAGTTGGTATAATTTTACCAATAGATACCTTTCCATCTTTTGTGTCTCAATCATTGTTGTTTTTATCTTTTATTATGGCAACTTTACTACCGATTGCATTTTGGAAGACAAAAGAATCTATTGAGTAGATCTAATAAATTGTAAAAGGTCTATTAATAACTATATACACTTTAATACATGCCTGAGATTCAAATATCCATTAATAACTTATCTAAAGTTTATGATAATGGTTTTAAAGCCCTTAAAGATGTTAACCTTAAAGTTAAACAAGGTGAAATCCTTGCAATGCTTGGGCCTAATGGAGCGGGAAAAACAAGTTTAATTAGTATAATTTGTGGAATTGTTAAACCTTCTTCAGGAGCAGTAACTATTGATGGTTTTGATATTATAAAAGATTACCGTGAAACAAGATCTAGAATAGGTCTTGTTCCTCAAGAATTAAACTTAGAATCTTTTGAAACTGTTTTTGACACTGTATCTTATTCAAGAGGATTGTATGGAAAACCTCCAAAACCTGAGCACATTGAAAAAATTTTAAAAGATTTAAGTTTGTGGGATAAAAAAGATCAAAGATTAAGACAATTATCTGGTGGAATGAAGAGAAGAGTCTTAATTGCAAAAGCTTTGTCTCATGAACCTAAAATATTATTCCTTGATGAGCCAACAGCTGGTGTTGACGTAGAACTTAGAAGAGATATGTGGCTAATTGTTGAAGAGTTAAGAAAAACAGGGGTGACTATTATTTTAACTACTCATTATATTGAAGAAGCCGAAGCTATTGCTGACCGTGTAGCAGTAATTAATCAAGGTGAAATTATTGTAGTTGAAGATAAAAAAGAATTAATTAAGAAAATGGGGCATAAAAAATTAACCGTTGAACTTCAGGACAAAATTACAAAAGTTCCAGAAGGATTATCTAAATATAATTTAGATATTGCTAAAAACAACATGTCTCTAATTTATACTTACAATGTTCAGGCTGAAAAAACAGGCATTACTGATTTACTGCAAGGTTTAAAAGATGCCGATTTAAAGTTAAAAGATTTAAAAACAGAACAAAGTACATTAGAGAAAATATTTGTTGATTTAGTAAAGGAGAATAATGAAATTTAATTATTACGGATTTAAAGCTATATATGTTCATGAGATGAATAGATTTATAAGAACTTTAGGTCAGTCACTTCTCTCACCTGTAATATCTACATCATTATATTTTGTGGTGTTTGGTTCGGTTATTGGAGGATATATTCAAAAAATTGATGGTGTTAGTTATGGATCATACATCGTACCAGGTCTATTAATGTTAACTCTGTTAACTCAATCAATAAGTAACACTTCTTTTGGAATATTTTTTCCAAAATTTAATGGAACTATTAACGAGATTTTAGCAGCACCTATTTCAACGCTTGAAACGGTTCTAGCTTTTGTTGGAGCGGGAGCTACTAAAACATTAGTCGTTGGTGCTGTAATCTACGCTACTGCTTCATTTTTTGCTGACGTGACAGTTAAATATCCAATGTTAATGATATTTTTATTAGTTTTAGTTTCTTTTACTTTTGCTTTATTTGGTTTTTTAATTGGTGTTGTTAGTAAAAATTTTGAACAAATGTCTATCATTCCATCATTGGTTATAACTCCAATGGTATTTTTAGGAGGAAGTTTGTATTCTTTGGATATGTTGCCATCATTTTGGCAAACTATTAGCTACTTTAATCCAGTAGTTTATTTAATTGATGGATTGAGATTTTCATTTTATGGAGTGTCAGAATTTAATATTTGGATTAGCATAAGCTCTATGGTTTTCTTTTTAGTAATTTGTGTGGTCTTAGTGACAATATTGCTTAAAAAAGGTTATAATATTAAAAGTTAGATAATGACAATAGTTGAGTATCTTTCAAATTCAGTTAAAATGAAACTATTATGCTATCATATATATTACCCTTTATAACTTTAATCGTAGTTGTAGTATTCATCCATGAATATGGTCACTATTATTTTGCCAAACGTTATGGTGTTGGTGTGACTGATTTTTCAATAGGATTTGGTAAAGAGATTTTTGGTTGGAACGATAAGTCTGGCACACGTTGGAAGATTTGTGTGATACCTCTTGGAGGATACGTTAAATTTTTTGGTGATAGAAACGTTTATAGCCAAGCAGATAATGAAAAAATTATAAAAGAATATAGTAAAGAAGACCAAGATAAGCTATTTGTATTAAAGCCTTTATATCAAAGAGCATTAATTGTATTTGGTGGCCCTTTAGCTAACTTTTTATTAGCAATTTTAATATTTTTCTCTGTTTATATGTTTGCTGGCAAAGACTTTACTCCAGCTGTAATTAACGAAGTTCAAAAAGATAGCCCTGCAATGGTAGCCGGTCTAAAAGATAACGATATTATCGTCTCAATTGATGGCAATAATGTTAAGAGCATTATGGAAGTTTCAAAATTTATTATGATGTCCACTGATGAATTTATCAATTTTACTGTAAATAGGTATGATCAAGACCTTATCTTTAAAGTAAAACCTAATCTGATAGAAAGTGAAGATAACCTAGGAAATAAACTAACTAAGCGCATGGTTGGAATTAAGCTTGGAGCATACAATAATGTGGTAAATCACGTTAAACTTGGACCGGCAAAGGCTCTATTTTATGCGATTAATGAAGTCTATTATGTAAGTATTTCATCTCTTAAATATATTGGAAGTATGATCACCGGTTCTGCTGATAGTTCGCAGTTAGGTGGCCCTATAAGAATAGCAAAAATTAGTGGACAAGTTGCAGAATTTGGTATTTTACCCTTTATTAGCTTAATGGCTTATATCTCAATTAGTTTAGGGTTAATAAACTTGTTTCCTATACCAATGTTAGATGGGGGACATTTAATGTTTTATGGTATTGAAAAATTATTAGGACGCCCTTTAAGCCAAAAGGTTCAAGAGGGTTTTTTTCGAATCGGAATGTTTTTATTAATATCATTGATGTTTTTTACAACGTTTAATGACTTAAAAGACGTGGGTTTATTTTAGGTATTTAATCCTTTTTAAAGTTAAATAATCCTTTAAAATCAACATTTATTTAACAACTAGCTATATATTGGGGTTATTATTATAAGAGGCACTAATAAAAAGCTTGATTTATAGGCTTTTATGTAAAATAAAGAGAAATAATTAATAAAACCGGAGCTAAATAAATGAACAAAAAACAATTAATAGCACAACTTTCGGGTTCTCTAAACCTAAGTAAAGCTGATGCAGAGCGTACTTTTGATACAATTACAAACACTATTCTGGATGCTTTAAAAGGCGATGATACAGTGAAAATTGCTGGATTTGGTACTTACAAAGTAGCAAAAAGAAAAGCTAGAGTTGGAAGAAATCCGAGAACTGGAGAGCAAATTCAAATCGGTGCTTCTCAAAAAGTTAAGTTCTTACCAGCTAAGTCGCTTAAAGAAATGTTCAACAAATAGTTGATTCTAAAATTAATTAACAGCCTTGTTACATTTCTGTAAAAGGCTGTTAATGTATGCAAATAGAGCATACCTAAATTTCTCAATTAACGTTAGTTTTTAAGACCATCATAAATATAAGTGAAGACTTATATGGGGGGTCTTATGACAAAAATAACAAAAATAATATCAACATGTTCGTTGGGTTTAGTTTTTCTATTGGGTCTGACAAGCGCCGGAAGTGCAGAGACTACAGTTTCTGCTGAAGTTCAATACATTTTTAATACATTTTCATTTTTAGTGTGTGGCTTTCTAGTTATGTGGATGGCAGCAGGTTTTTGTATGCTTGAATCAGGATTAGTTACCACTAAAAGTGTATCAACAATTGTTGCAAAAAACATTGGAAAATTTTCAATTGTTGCAATAATTTTTTATTTAGGTGGATACAATTTAGCATACGGAATACCAGAGGGTGGTTTCATTGGTTCATTTATTCCATGGACACTAACAGATTCGCTTGAACAGGGTTATTCAGGTAGTGCAGATTGGTTTTTTCAAATGCTATTCGTAGCAGCAACATGCTCAATTGTTTCTGGTGCTGTAGCTGAAAGAATAAAAATTTGGCCTTTCTTTATTTTTTCTGCAATCTTAGGTGGATTAATTTATCCAATTACTATGGGTTGGCAGTGGGGTGGTGGCTGGTTAGCTTCACTTGGATTTTCTGACTTTGCTGGATCAACTTTAGTTCACGCTTGTGGTGGTGCAGCGGCATTAGCAGGTGTAATCTTATTAGGCGCCAGAAAAGGAAGATTTAGTCCAAAAGGAACTGTAAAAACTATGGAACCATTTGCAGCTTCTTCAATACCATTAACTGCACTTGGAACTTTTATCTTATGGATGGGATGGTATGGATTTAATGGTGGGTCACAATTAGCTTTAGGTACATTTGAAGATGCAAATGCAATGTCTAAAATATTTATGAATACTCATTTAGCTGGAGCATCTGGTTGTGTTACAGCGGCATTAGTTACAAGATTAATTGGTGGAAAAACTGATGTAATAATGATGTTGAATGGTGCACTTGCTGGTTTAGTTTCTATTACAGCAGAACCTTTAGCTCCTAGTCCTTTACTTGCTATTGGAATTGGTGCTGTTGGGTCTTTGGTTATGTATTTTGGAACTAACTGGTTAAACTCATTAAGATTAGATGATGTTGTTGGTGCTATACCAGTTCATTTATTTGCAGGTGTTTGGGGAACTTTAGCTGTAACATTAAGTAATAGTGAAACTGTTCTAACAACTCAAATAATTGGAGTGTTATCTGTAACAGTGTTTACTTTTATTTTTTCCTATATTGCTTTCTTCGCTCTTAAACAATTTATTGGTTTAAGGATAAGTGATGAAGCTGAAAGATTAGGTACAGATGTTGCTGAAATCGGTGTTAGAGCTTACGCAATTAGAGACTAATAGTATAACTGATTAGAAGAAATGGGCCCCTTAATTGGGGCCTTTTTTTATTTTTGAATATTTTTTAGCGTATCTAGAACTTCTTTAGCATGATCTTTAACTTTAACATTGCTCCAAATTTTTACAATTTTACTCTTGGGATCTATTAAAAAAGTAGTTCTAACAATGCCCATAAATTCCCTACCCATAAACTTTTTCTTAGCCCAAACCTTATAATTTTTAACAATTTTAAGATCATCATCAGTTAAAAGATCGAATTTAATCTTATATTTTTCTTTAAATTTTTTATGACTTTTTAAGTCATCTTTTGATATTCCATAAACTTCACAATTAAGTTTTTTAAATTTAGCCAATAATTTATTAAAGTCATTTGTTTCAATAGTACATCCCGGTGTATCGTCTTTAGGATAAAAATATAGGACGACATATTTACCTAGCGAATTTTTTAAAGAATATAGTTCATCAGCTGTTGAGTTTAAGTTAAGGTTTGGTGCTTTGGTATTTATTTTAAGCATCTTTTATCTCATTTTCTTCCCATAATTTTTTCCAATCAGTATTTGGTGAAATTCCATATATTGAGTTAATATTAGCACAATGAATAGATAGCGAGGGTATTGGAGAGAAGCAAGGTTCTTTATTATATATATCATGTAATGCAAGTTCAGCTGGATCATCTTTACCCGATGCAAACTGCATTAGATTTTCCCAATATAGATTTAAGTTTTTTTTACTAATTAGAAAAGTCCCAAGACTTTGTTCAGTTTTTCTCCAGTGTCTTTTATTACCTAAAAGTAGATATGTAGGGCTACATTTAGCGTATAAATAGGGATAGTCAGAAGGGCATAAAAGTATTTCTTTATCTAGTTGTGTTGCTATTCTTTCGTAAGTGCCAATCATTTCTGCAACACAAATTTTATCATGTATATAATCATCTTCAACAAAATAAATAAGGTCTTCAGCATTTTCTTTAGCCAAAAGAAAACATTTTTTTAAACTCTCAAAATTTGAATCAATATTTTTTTCAAAAGTATTATTTTTCTCTAAATGAATAATTTCATTAGGGATATCAAATTTTTTTAATAATATATTAATTTTTTCTAAAAAAGATTTTTCTGAAGCGTCATCAATAATTGAAATTTTTATATTAATATGACTAAAATTTTTTTTAAAATAATTAATGGAGTTTAATATAGAGTTTAAAGATCTTAATGCATATTCATCTTTATCTGCTTCAAAAACTCTTTCTTTATTTTGTTTCCATAATTTAACCTTGGAACAAGTTCTCAAAAATATATTTAAAGAATGAACTTTTCTTTTAATTTTAATTTCCCCTAATGGTATAGAAATTGATTTTTTTCCTATAATACTAATATTTTCATAAGCTTTTTTATTCAACGTAGGAATTGCAAAATTATTTTGATCAATAATTTCATAGCCCAAATTTCTACATAATTTTATAAAAATTTTTTTAAAGAAATTATTTTTTTTTGTATGAATTTTTTTCATTTACATAGGATGTTTATGTTATATTATATCAATATGTCTATTAAATCATCACAAACACTTGTCCAAGAGGCTCTACAGCAGATTACAACTATAGATGTAGATGAGGCTTTAAAATTATCTAATGAGGGTAAATGTAACTTAATTGATATAAGGGAAAAAGGTGAATTAGAAAAAGCTGGCAGAGTTGAAAATTCAAATCATATACCGCGTGGAATGTTAGAATTTTGGTTAGACCCTGAGGGTCCTTATTTTAAAAGTGGTAAATTAGACATGAGTAAAGAAATGGTTTTATTTTGTGCTGGTGGATTAAGATCTGCTCTTGCAGCAAAATCTTTAAAAGAAATGGGTTTTAAAAATGTTTCTCACATAGATGGTGGCTTTGCAGCAATAAGCCAAAGTGATTTTAAAATAGTTTAAACTATTTACTGTATTCGTCTAAGGCGAAGTCCAATCTATCTTGTCCCCAAAATATTTTATCATTAACAACATATGTGGGTGCACCAAAAATTCCTTTATCATGGGCATCTTTCGTAACATTTATTAATTCATTTTTAATATTTGAATTTTTAATACCATCAATAAAATTATCAGGGTCTATTTTGCATTTTTTAATAAGAGATAATAAAATTTCTTCTTTAGAAATATCTATATTATCTTTCCAGTAGGCATCAAATATTGTGTCTAAATACAAATCTTTAATATTAGTATCTACAAAAAGATAACCACGCATAATACTTAAAGAGTTTAAAGGGAATTTAGAATTCCATGTAAAGTCATAATTATTTTTTGCTGCAATTAAACCACAATCACTTATCATGTGTTTTAGTTTAGACATAATAAAAGCAGGAGGGGTTATTCCTTGTAAATTATGAATACCACCTACTAAGATTGGTTTATAATTAAATGTGATTTCTTTTTTTTTCTTAACAAATTTTATTTTTTGGTGAGCTAGGTAAGAATAAGGACTTATAATATCAAAGTAGAAATCAATTGATTTAGTCATGTAAATTAATATTCTTAGCGTAGAAAACTCTTATAAGCCAATATGTGGTTAGACCTATTGGACCAATTAGATAGGTAATTAAAAGTGGTAAGGATATTAAAATCTTATTTATTCCAAATTTTTGAGCGTCTTTAACAATCCAGCCACCACAAAATAAATTAATCGCTAAAAAATGCGTCCAAAATAAAATTATGAAAGCTTTATAGGTAAATAAATTACTAATAGCTTCTAGGCCAAGATAGAGTTCAAAGTTTCTAATAAAATCATAACCTTCATTAAAAAATAAATTAAGCAAATAGGAGTAGGCTAGACTTAAAACAAAAATTGGAAAAACGGATGTTATAAAAACTCTACATAATTGAGACTGTGGAAAAATTATTAACACAAGCCAAAAAGGTAAAACACCAAGGTTTAACCATAGAAAAATCATCTCTAAAGTGAAATATGTATAAATTTGCTCAATCATTTTTTAATGTATTATATTAGAAGATAACATGATTCCTATAAGAAATAGAAAAAAAACATTAGAGGTTACAATGGAAGAGATGAGGAACTTTTCTTTTGCCTATATTGAAAAATATGCACCCTCTAAGCAACAACTAAGAACTTATTTATTAAAAAAATATCTTAAAGCAAATGTTCCAAATATTAAAAAAAAGGATATCACTGATCTTATTGATATTGTTTTAGTAGATCTTGAAAAAAGTAAATTTATTAGTGATAAATTTTATTCTGAAAGTAAGTCACGTAGCTTAATTCAAAAAGGTAGCTCGATAAATAAGATTAGATATTATTTAATGGGAAAAGGAATTAATGATATTTATATCAAGGAAACATTGGAGAAAATTAAAGAGGATAATTCTGATCAAGATTTCTTCTCTGGAATTAAAGTTTGTAAGAAAAAAAGAATAGGACCAGCAAGGGCAGAGGATAATAGACCTTTATTTTATAAAAAAGATATTTCACTTCTTGCAAGAAATGGATTTGATTTTGAAACTTCAAAAAGAATAATGGATATAGATCAAGCGGAATATTTAAAGATTATTAAACTACTTTGATTTCTTCTTCTCTTCTTTTGCCAGGTGATTTACTATATTTCTTATATGGTTTTTAACATACACAAAAACTAAAAGACCAAATATAGAAACTGATACTATTATAATTAAAATTATTCTTAACCGTTCATCCATTAGAGTATATTTTTATTTCTTAAAATTAAACTTGAGTTCTTAAATTCAGGCTTACCATATAAAATTTCATCACCATTAAAATCTGTTAATTTACCACCAGCATGATCAAGTATTGCATGCCCTGCTGCTATATCCCACTCACAAGCTCTTGCTTCTGCTACATACATATCAAACTCACCAGCAGCAACAACACAAAACTTTAAGGAACTTTTCATTTTCTGATGAGAGGTAATTTTATATTTTTTGTGAATTTCTAAAATCTCAGGCTTTAGTTCATCTGAATAACTTACAGACGTTAATCCTTCATAATTTTTTATTTTATTTATTAAAGATACCTCGTTATCATCAACAAGTTCATAACTGTTAGACAAACCATAAGAATAAAAAATTCTTTTTTTTGCTGGAGCTGTAATAATTCCTATAGCTGGCTTTTTACCAAGTATTAAAGCAGCGTTTAATGTGAATTCGTCTTTATTATTTATATAATCTCTTGTCCCATCTATTGGATCAATTAACCAAAAATCTCTTAAATTATTATCTGTTTTATGATTAGAACTTTCCTCTGAAACTATTGGGATATTGGGTGTTATTTCATGTATTTTTTTTGTTAAAATTTTATTTACTTCTAGGTCACCATTACTTACTGGAGTGTTATCTGATTTAATTTCTTTTATTAGGCCAGCTTTTCTTAAATCTAAAGCTATCTGACTCGCTTCTTTAAAGGTATCAATTAACGAAAGTGTAATACTTTTAGTTTCTTCAATATTCATTTATGGTTCTTTTCCAGAATAATTAGGTTAGAGTTTATAACTTTTTTTCCAACATTTTCAAAATTTACAGTTACTTTACCATTTATAATGGATTGGACTTGTCCAATTCCCCATTGTTTATTGTTTGGGTTAGTGACTTTGTCACCTGGCTCATAATTTAAAATCATTTAATTTACTTATACTGAATATAAGAATAAATATCATTAAATATGGCAAAATTGAACTCAATTGGAATAGCTAAAGATCCAAAAGATACTTTGGTTGTTGTTGCGATGTCAGGTGGAGTAGATTCTTCAACTGTTGCAGCTATGATGAAGAACGAAGGTTATAACGTTATAGGTATAACTCTGAAACTTTACAACGATAGCAAAGAAACAGCTTCTTCAAAACAGTGCTGTGCAGGTCAAGATATTATGGACGCTAAAAGAGTGGCTGACAAACTGCAAATAGAACATAAAATTCTTTATTACCAAACTAAATTTAAAGAAGGTGTAATCGATAACTTTATTGATAGTTATTTAAATGGTGAAACACCCATTCCTTGTGTTCAATGCAATAAAACAGTTAAATTTACAGATCTATTTGATGAGGCAAAAAAATTAAAAGCAGACGCTTTAGTTACGGGTCATTATGTTAAAAGTATTACTGAGAAAAATAATACCGATATGTACCGAGGAATAGATTTAAATAGAGATCAAAGTTATTTTTTATTCAATACTACGAAAGATCAGCTAAACTTTCTGAGATTTCCATTGGGAAATCTTCTTAAAGACGAAACTAGAAATATTGCAAAAGAACTTGACCTTAATGTTGCGGATAAGCCTGATAGTCAAGATATATGCTTTGTACCAAATGGTGATTACGCATCTGTTATAGAAAAATTTAGACCAAACTCTTTCAGCAAGGGAAACATAAAGAATATGGTGGGTGAAGTCATAGGTGTTCATGAAGGAATTATTAGCTATACAATTGGTCAACGAAAAGGAATCGGAATTTCAGATAAAAATCCACTGTATGTTGTGAAAATTATTGCAGATAAAAATGAAATCATTGTCGGTGGTAAAGAGTACCTAGTTAAAACCAATGTTATTTTAAAAGATTTAAATATTATAACCAATGATCAAAATGATTTTGAAAAAGAATTGTTTGTAAAAGTAAGATCTACAGGAAGATTAATTAAGGCTAAAATAGATATTACAAAAACTTCTGCAAATGTTAATTTACTAGAGGAAGAGCATGGTATAGCACCTGGACAAGCTTGTGTTTTTTATTCAAAAAATAATTTAGGATACAAGGTTTTAGGAGGAGGCTGGATTACTAATTAATTTTTCTTTTTCCACATGAAATAAGTCAACAAATAAAAAGTAATAACCCCTAAAAAATAATCCCACTCAAGAGCATGTTTTAAAAATTTAAAAGTGTTTCCTGGCCAACTAATTACTGGGATTGCAACTATTGCAACTATTATTAATATTAAAACTAGTATTAATTTTAATCTTAAAATTTTAATATTAATAAATTTAATTAATTCACCTTTAAAAGTATACAGTGTTGCCACTAGATAGGCTTGTGCGGTAACCTCAAAAATAATGAAGACTAACATTATTACTCTTCTGAATAATTTATATAAACTATTATCAAATTCTATTCCTAGAAATATAGAATGAATAGTTAGTGCGACTGCTGATCCTACACCAAAAAAAATAATTTTTTTTAAATGTTTATAATTTTTGTTAAGATTTAATATTATATCCTTATTGTAATACCAATATTTTATTAGCAAATAAGAAGTTAAAAACATAGCAGGCTTAAAAACTAACCAACTTGGATAAGGTCGAGCCGCCCTGCTAATAGACAATCCTCCATCAAGGTAAGGCCATAATGTATTGTGAACTATATCTTCTTGATTAGGAAACAATTCATGAAATTGAGTAATTAATATCAGGCATAAATTGATTGCAATGAAGGGTATAATAAATACCCATAAGCTAATGGATCTAACTTTTTGAATTCTATCCATTAAAAAGCTACTTTTTCTTATTTTTTCTTTTAGCTCTTCTTTTTTTAGAACCCTGTTTTCTTCGGCCTCTATGTTTTTTTGGGTAACCCATATTATCCTATTTATAATTTTATTGACGCAATCCGAGGGATATAGCATTGTCCTATTAACTTATCAAATTTTTTATGAGTAAAACATTCAAGACATTCATCAAACATACCGCCAAAGATTACCATAATCAGTCAGTTAACCCACCGGTAGTAAGGGCATCGACTATTATCTTTAAATCCATGCAAGATATTAGAAAAATGCAAGATAAGTCCAAAAAAGATCCTACAGGAGGTCATTTTGACTACGGAAGACAGGGAACATCTACAACACATATTCTCTCTCAAATATTGAAAGAAATAGAAGAAGCCTATCATGTTTTTTTAACCTCAACAGGTTTTGGGGCAGTTTTTTTATCAATTTTTAGTGTGGTACGACCAGGAGACGAAATTATTGTTGCTGACCCAGCATATTCACCAACAAGATCCTTAACTCAAGATTTCTTAAAAGAGTTTAATATAAAATCTATTTTTTACAATCCACACGACTTAAAAACTTTAGAAAAAAGTATTACTAAAAAAACAAAATTAATCTTTGTTGAAAATCCAGGAAGCAATACTTTTGATTTTCAAGATTTAGGAAAAATAGTATCGATCGCAAAAAAAAATAAAGTTTTAACTGCAATAGATAATACTTGGGGAACACCATATTTTCTAAAACCTATTAAATTAGGTTTTGACATGTCTATAGTGTCAGCTACCAAATACTATTCAGGTCATTCAGATGTTATGGGTGGAACTTTAGCTGTTAACAAAAAAGTATTTAAACAAGTTGAGAAAGCCAATAGAATAACAGGCTTAAGACTTGGCCCAGATGATGCTTATTTAATAACGAGAGGCCTGAGAACTTTAGATATTAGATTAGACAAGCATGAAAAAAATGCAAAAGAAGTGTCTGAGTTTTTATCGAAATATAAAAACATAAAACTTTTATATCCTTATAAAAAAGACTCATTAAACTTTAGAATGTGGAAAAAATATTACTCTGGTGCATCAGGATTAATGGGGCTTAAAATAAAATCAAAAAATAAAAATTCAGTAATTAAATTCGTAAATTCTTTGAAGTTATTTGGGTATGGTTATAGTTGGGGAGGCTTTGAGAGTTTAGCTCTATATCAAGATAAGAGAGAGCAAGGCAATAGACAATATCTAAAATTAGCAAATGATGAACATTTAGTAAGATTACACATAGGTTTAGAGGATCCAAAAGATCTCATTGAAGATTTAAAAAAATCTCTTAAATTTATTAAATGAGTTCAGAAAAATTTATAAAAAATAATACTGCCTTAATAACTTTAATTGCCGCTTGTGGTGTTGTCCTTATTTCACTTGGAGTACGACAAACTTTTGGTTTATTTTTTATGGATTTTAAAAACGATCTTAATGCTACTATTACACAATCTGGGTTAGCGATTGGAATTCAAATGTTAATGTGGGGATTATCTGGACCCATATTTGGTGCAATTGCGGATAAATATGGTGGTCATAAAGCAATTAGTTTAGCTTTTATTTTTTATATTTTAGGTGTTTATTTTCTATATTCTGGACCTAACACAGGTCTTTTTTTTCAAATTGATTTAGGAATCCTTATTGGTATTGGACTAGGAGGTACCGCTATAAGCATTCCAATGTCAATTGTTGGAAAGCACTTTCCACTATCAAACAGAACTATAGCTATGAGCATAGTAACCGCTGTTGGTTCATTTGGTTATTTTATTTCACCCCTATACACTAATTACTCACTAGCAAATAATGGTTGGGTTAATACTTTGTTTGTATTTATGATAGTTTTAATCCTAGGTCTTGTTATGTCTTTTTTTGTTAGGTCTCCTTCATTAGCTCAATCACCCGAAAAACCTAATGATCAAAGCACAATGAATGCGTTAAGAGAAGCTTTTAAAAATAAAAGTTACTTGTTTTTAACGGCAGGTTTTTTTGTATGTGGTTTTCACATTACTCTGGTTGGCACTCATGTACCCGTTTATATAGCTGATAGAGGTCTAGAAGGATGGACTGCAGCTGCAATTTTATCTTTAATTGGTTTGTTTAATATATTTGGTTCTTTAACATCTGGTTACTTATCTACAATAATGAGTAAAAAAGTTATTTTAAGTGCACTATATTTCTTAAGAGGAATTTCGATTTGCTTCTTTATATTCTTACCACCTAGCAATATTAGTTCATTTATTTTTGGAGCTACATTCGGTTTCTTATGGTTGGCTACGGTACCAGCTACAAGTGGAATAGTTGCTCAAATGTTTGGTACTAAATATTTGGGACTTTTGTACGGTATTGTTTTTTTAAGCCATCAAATAGGTTCTTTTTTAGGTGCGTATCTAGGAGGGTTATTTCACGATTTATACGGTTCATATGATTATGCGTGGTATTTGGCAATTGTACTCTCTATCTTTGCAGCAATAATACATTTACCAATAAGGGAACAAGCAGTTTTAAGATTAAAAACAGAATAGCAAATTGATTAAGAAAAATTATCTAGAAGATTTAAATAAATCAAAAAAACCTTTTATCATCTATAAATCGGATAATGGGTTTGATTTATATACCAATTTTTCAAAAAAAATTATTTTAACAAATAAAAATATTGAAAAATTTATTAATAATAACATTAAATTAAAATCTAAAAATAAAGAAACTGATTTATTTATTGGTTTTTTTGGATATGAAATTTTAAATAATTTAATAGGTGTTAAAATAAAAAAACAAAAAGGACTAAATTTTCCCAAAGGAATTTTTTACAAACCTGAAACTAAAATAAAATTTTCTAATAAACTAAGTTATAATCCATCAAAATTTATCAAATCTAATAAAGTTTTTAATATTAATTTAAACAAAGTATCTTATAAAAAAATTTTTGATAAATTTAAAAAAAGAATTAAAGCTGGTGAAACTTATCAAATAAAGATTTGCACCAAATATAAAAACACTTCTCAAATAGATGTGCTAGATTTTTTTTGCAGGCTTGTAAAAAGTAATATGGCCCCAGAAGCGTTTATGATTAAGGATAAAAATTATTCAATAATTAGCTGTTCACCAGAAAATTTAATAACTAAAAAAAGTAATTTTATAACTACCAAGCCAATAGCAGGTACATTAAAAAAATCTAAAAAACTTAATAAAGTAAAAGCACTAACTTTCTTTAAGGAAAATATAAAAGAAACCAAAGAGCATAATATGATTGTAGATATGGAAAGAAGTGATTTATCTAAAATTTGTAAACCAGGCACAGTTAAAATTCTTAAAAAGAAAACAGTAGAAGAATATAAAGATCTTTACCATTATGTGAGTTTAATAGGGGGCAGGTTAAAAGATAAAGTTTCAGCATTAGACATTGTAAAAGCGATGATGCCTGGTGGATCAGTAATAGGTTGTCCTAAAATTAGCACCCTTAATTTACTTAACAATCAAGAGAAGGAAAACAGAAATATTTATACTGGTAGTTTTGGATATATAAAATTTAATGGGGATATGAGATTTAATATAATTATTAGATCTATTTTAAATTATCAAAATCAATCAGAAATATCAGTCGCATCAGGTGTTGTTATTGATAGTAATGCAAAACATGAATTTAATGAAAACTATATCAAAGCTAAAGCTTTAATGGATCTTTACAAATGATTTATATAATTGATCATAAAGACTCATTTACACACAATGTGGTTCATCAATTTTCAAATTTTGATGATGTGGAGTGTGATAATTTTAATAATATTAGTCAAAAAAAACTTACTAAAGCTGCAGTAATAGTTTTTTCACCTGGTCCAGGTTCACCAAAAAATTACCCGATTAGCTCAAATATTTATAAAAAATTTAAAGGAAAAAAGAAAATCATAGGCATATGTCTTGGTTTTCAGCAAATTTTGCATTGTGAAAAAGGTAAAATAATTGAACAAAAAAAGATCTACCACGGATACCAATCTCAAATAAAGGTTACCAGCGATAATTCATTATTTAAAAAAAATCGTAGATTTAATGTTGGAAGATATCATTCGTTAAAATTAAAAGAGCCATTTGCTGCAAAAAATTTTGAAATTACGATGAGGTGTGCTATTTCGAATGTAGCAATGGCAATAGAAAATAATAAAGAAAAAGTAT
>Ga0209709_10002548_pt1 | contig 15788 bp, 15 predicted proteins | sample ArcticOcean_MG_C_2_FD_187435 | JGI IMG/M metagenome (GOLD analysis project Ga0209709, IMG submission 187435) | Marine microbial communities from western Arctic Ocean - ArcticOcean_MG_CB4_136 (SPAdes) (version 2) | ecosystem: Environmental > Aquatic > Marine > Oceanic | place: Arctic Ocean... | reverse complement strand
TTGTTTTTTTTTTATCTATTTATTCCTGGAGAAGTATTTGGTTATCAATTGCTTTATTAATAATTTTATTTTTACCTTTTATTTCATTTTTTACAATTCGCAAGGTAACACTTCTATCAAGAGAAAAAGACAATATATTAAACAACAAAAATAATATTAAAAGCTGGACAAGAAAAGAAGTGCTTTATGATCCTAAATTTTATTTAATTTCATTGTTGATGGTTGCTTTACCTGCCATTAATACAGGTGTTTTTGTTTACCAATCATTCATTTTAGAATCTAAACTTTGGGGGGAATTTGTTATTGCTAAATCTTTTATGATCTATGCAATATTATCAGTTTTAACTTTATTTATTTCTGGACCAATTGTTGACAGATATACAAGTAGAAAAATTTTACCATTCATGAATTTACCTTCATTACTCTCAATGATTATTTTATTTTATTTTGATAGCTATATATCAGCCTATTTCGTTCTTGGATTTATGGGAATTTCCAATGGACTTGCTAACGTACTAGGCTCATCTACATGGGCAGAAATCTATGGAGTAAAATATATAGGGTCAATTAAAGCTCTAACCACCGCAATGATGGTATTTTCTACCGCTTTTGGGACAGCTATATTTGGTTTAATCATAGATTCCGGATATTCAATAGAAGTAATAGCAATGATTAGTTCTGTTTATATAATCGTGGCGAATATTTTGATTGTTGTTATTAAAAAAAAAATACAGCCTGTTTTAATCAAATAAAACTTGCTTTATTCGACTTTATTTTATAAAAATCCGTTTGTATGGCAAGAATAACAGTAGAAGATTGTTTAAAAAAAATCGATAGTCAGTATGATTTGGTCTTATTAGCAAAAGAAAGAACCTCACAACTTAATACAGGTGAAAAACCTTTGGTTCCAGAAGATAACGATAAAAATACAGTATTGTCTTTAAGAGAAATTGGAGAAGGTAAAATTTCTTTAAAAACAATAGAAGATGCAGCTATTAACAAATTAAGAAAAACTAAAAATGAAACAAAAGAAGCGGAAGATTTAGATCTTGAGCAAGATGATGATTTTGATAAAATTTACAAAGGAGAAATTTCAAAAAGTGGTGCTGCTATATTACCATCAAAAAGAGTGAGAAAAATGCCTGAAAAAATTTTTGTGGCAGAAGAAGACGTTGAAAAAAATAACGTTAAACTGGATGATGAAAAAGATCAAGAAAATAAAATACTAGAAGAAAATCAAATAAAAAATCCAGCAGAAAATCCAGCAGAAAATCCAGCAGAAAACAAAGCTGAGTAATAATTTTATAAAAAAATTAAATAATAAAAAAAGAATTTGTTTATGAAAAGAACTGTCTCTGTAGCACCTATGATGGATTGCACAGATAGACATGATCGTTTCTTTTTAAGATTAATAAGCAAAAATGTAATGTTATATTCAGAAATGGTTGCAACAAAAGCTGCTATTCATGGTGATAGAAAAAAAATTTTATCATTTAGTCCAGAAGAAAAACCTTTAGCTCTTCAAGTTGGTGGATCAGATAAAAAAGAACTTTCCCAAGTTGCAAAGATTGCCGAAGACATGGGTTATGATGAAATTAATATCAACCTAGGTTGCCCTAGCAAAAAAGTCCAAAAAAATAAATTTGGAGCCTGCTTAATGAAAGAACCTGATCTAGTTTCTGAATGTATTTTTGAAATGATTAATTCTTGTAAAATACCAGTTACAGCCAAAACAAGAATTGGATTTGATGATATTGAAGACTTTGATTATCTGAATAATTTTATACAAAAAATGAAAAAAGCTGGTTGTAAAACATTTATCTTACATGCACGTAAAGCAGTACTTAAAGGCTTATCACCAAAACAAAACTTAAATATACCAAAGCTGAATTATGACATGGTTTATAAAATTAAGGAAAAAAATCAAGATTTAGAAATTATTATAAATGGTGGAATTTCTAAAATTGAAGAAATTAAAAAAAATTTAAAAAAATGTGATGGAGTTATGATTGGTAGGGCCATATACCAGAATCCGTATTTCTTAGTAGATATAGAAAGAGAAATATTTAATGCTCAAAATAATCCAACAAGAGAAGAGATTGCAGAAAAATTGTTAGAATATTTAGCAAAAGAAGTAAAATTAGGGACAAAAGTCAATCATATTATGAGACACACAGTTGGTTTGTATCATGGGCAAATTGGTTCAAAAAAATGGAAAAGATATTTAAGTGATAATATGATGGCAAGAGACTCAGATTTTCAAAAAGCAAAACATATTATGACAATTGTGCAAAATAATGAAAAAGCAAACCAAACAAACCTATGATTAATTTTATTATATCTAACGAATACTCCTACTTTATTTTGTTAATGATAATAACAGCTATACCTGTGGGTTTTTTTGCTGGTTTATTTGGTATAGGAGGTGGTCTTATAACTGTACCTTTTTTATTTTTTATTTTTGAAACACTCAATATAGACAGACAATATATTATGCATTTAGCTGTTGGCACTTCTTTTTCAATTATTATACCAACTTCATTTGTTTCAGTATTAACTCACAATAAACACAAAGCTGTAGATTTTAATATTATTAAATCTTATGGTGTTTTTGTTATCACAGGCGTTATATCTGGAACGGTATTAGCAACAAATCTTGAAACTAAATCTTTAGTTTTATTTTTTTCTATTATTGTTTATTTACTAGGTTTTTATTTGCTATTTATTAAAGAAAAATCTGAAATAATTAAAATTAAATTTAGTCTTATGCAGAGAATTATACTAGGTTTTATATCCGGATTTATTTCTGCTCCAATGGGAATAGGAGGGGCTGTAATGAATGTTCCTATATTAAAATATTTTGGTTACTCAATAAAAAGAGCGATAGGTAGTGCGGCAGCGATAGGCTTTATAATAGCACTATTTGGTGCAATTGGCTTTCTGATATCAGGCTTTTTTTTAAATGCAAAAATTCCTCTAAGCATTGGATTTATTAACATTCCAGCTTTTTTAATTTTTATTCCTATTACAATGTTCATGGCAAGAGTAGGGGCAAACACGATTCATAAAATTAATAAAAGAATTGTTACGAAATTATTTGGAATATTCTTATTTATAGTAGGTTGTATTTTTTTATACCGCTATTTTCAAATTTAAATTTTTTGATCATACTCACCAATTTTTCCTGTTTTCTGTAGTAGGTCATCAATAAAATCAAAGATTTTTTTCTTTCTATCATTGGAGGTTGGGCTTTCGGTAACAACTACTAACGATGGTTTATTTGATGAAGCTCTAATCAAACCCCACGAACCATCTTCAAAAGAAAATCTAACTCCGTTAACAGTTAAAACATCAACAATTGCTTGACCATCAATCTTAATTTTATTTTTTTTAATTTCTTCAACTTGTTTAATCAGTCCATCTACTACTTGATATTTTTCTTCATCTTTACAAAATGGTGCCATAGTTGGTGTTTGGTAAGTTTTTGGTAGCTCATTCATTATTTCACTCATTTTTTTATTTTGATTATTTAGTAAATGGCAAACATGAATTGCTGAATTTATCCCATCATCATATCCATATCCTAAAGGTTGATTAAAGAAAAAATGTCCACTTTTTTCAAATCCAGCTAATGCTTTTTCAGTGTTAACTTTTCTTTTAATATGGGAGTGTCCCGTTTTCCAATAAATTGTTTCACAGTTATTTTTTAGAAGAATTTTGTCTTTTGCATATAAACTAGTAGATTTCACGTCTACTATAAATTTTGATCCCTTGTGTTTGAAAGATAAATCTTGAGCAATTAATAATCCTATTTTATCTGAAAATATTTCATTTCCATTATTATCAATTACACCAACACGGTCTCCATCACCATCAAAACCAAAACCAATATCAGCATTATTTTCTTTTACAGCTTTACTAATTGCATGTAACATCTCAAGATCTTCAGGATTTGGATTATATTTTGGAAAAGTCCAATCTAATTCACAATCAAGCTCAATAACCTCACAACCAATTTTTCTAAAAATATCTGGTGCAAATACACTGGCCGTTCCATTACCACACGCAATTACAGCTTTAATTTTTTTATTTATTTTATTTTTTTTAATTAAATCATCTTTGTAGATTTGTTGAAAGTTATTGATTTTTTTTTCATTCCCTTCTCCTAAGGCAAATCTTTCATTTAATGTTATTTCTTTTAATTCGTTCATTTCTTCAGGACCATGAGTTAATCCTTTTTTGATACCCATTTTAACTCCTGTCCAACCATTTTCATTATGGCTCGCAGTCACCATTGCAACACCGTCTGCGTTTAAATTAAATTGGGCAAAGTAAACAGTGGGAGATAAAGATAAACCAATATCTTCAACAAAGCATCCTGTTGAAATTAACCCTTCTTTTAAAGCTGATTTTATTTCTTTGCTATATGATCTGTAGTCATGACCAACAATTACACGAGGGTTATTTTTTTTTACATGTCTTGCAATTTGTGTACCCAACCCTTTACCTAGATTTTTTATCCCAGATAGATTAATATCTTTTTTGTATAACCATCTCGCGTCATACTCTCTAAACCCTAATGGGCTTATATGAATATCCTCTACTTTAGCCATTCACCTTTATCTAATATTTTGCAATTTTTAACAGTATTTAATTTTATCCTTGTTATTATTTTAATGTTCATATAATGTTCTATTGATTTGTTAAAACATGTGGTATATCAAGTTCAAATGTACACAACATGTAGTTGTTTTTACATATAAGAATAACAACATATATAATTTATGAATAAAAACTTATCCTTAGCACTAGAGAAAGCTGTCAAAAAAATCAACTCTAATGAAAAATTTTCAACCCAACAAATAAAAACAGACAAAAAACCAGATTTATTCTCACTAACATCTCAAACAGAGCTTTTTCAAAACGACAAAGGTATTACAATTAAAATAGATCGATCTAAAGATTCAAAATTAACTGATTTTGGTAAAGCAACTTTAAGTGACAGATATCTAGGGCCCAATGAGTCTTATCAAGATTTATTTGCTCGTGTAGCTAGTATATATGCTGATGATAACTTACATGCGCAAAGAATTTATAACTATATAAGCAATTTATGGTTTATGCCTGCTACTCCAATTCTGTCAAACGGAGGAACGGAAAGAGGGTTACCTATTTCGTGTTTCTTAAATGAAGCTAATGATAGTTTAAATGGAATTTTAGATTTATGGAGTGAGAACGTTTGGCTTGCAGCAAAAGGTGGTGGTATAGGAAGTTATTGGGGAAACCTTAGATCTATAGGAGAAAAAATTGGTAGAGTAGGAAAAACATCAGGTATCATACCTTTTATTAAAGTAATGGATTCTTTAACTATGGCAATTAGCCAAGGTTCTTTAAGAAGAGGATCTGCAGCGTGCTATCTTCCAATTGATCATCCTGAAATTGAAGAATTTATTGAAATGAGAAGACCTACTGGAGGTGACCCTAATAGAAAAGCATTAAATTTACATCATGGAATTTTAATTAGTGACGCTTTTATGAGAGCAGTAGAAACAAACTCTCAATGGGCTCTCAAAAGTCCCAAGGATGGTATAGTTCAATCAACCATATCGGCCCGAAATTTATGGATAAGATTATTAACTGCTAGAGTAGAAACAGGAGAGCCATATATTATTTTTATTGATACAGTAAATAGACTAATTCCACAACACCACAAACTAGCAGGCCTTAATGTTAAAACCTCAAATCTTTGTAGTGAAATAACTTTACCTACTGGCATTGATAAGGACGGCAAAGAAAGAACAGCTGTATGTTGTTTGTCGTCATTGAATCTAGAAAAATATGATGAGTGGAAAGATGAACCTGGATTTATTGAAGATGTAATGAGATTTTTGGATAATGTATTAACAGATTTCATAACTAGAGCTCCCGAATCATTTAAAAATGCAAAATATGCGGCATTGAGAGAAAGAAGTGTAGGTTTAGGTGTAATGGGTTTACATTCATTTTTACAAAAAAAATCAATACCTTTAGAATCGGTAATGAGCAAATCTTGGAATAATAAAATTTTCAAACATATTCAAAAAGGAGTTGATCAAGCATCAAAAAAACTAGCTGAAGAAAGAGGTTCTTGTCCAGATGCAGAAGAGTATGGCTTCAAAGAAAGATTTTCTAACAAAACGGCAATAGCACCAACAGCATCTATTTCAATAATTTGTGGAGGAGCCTCTCCTGGTGTAGAGCCTGTTGCGGCCAATAGTTATACTCATAAAACTCTTTCTGGTTCATATAATGTAAGAAATAGATATTTAAAAGAAGTATTGGAAAAGTATGGAAAAAATGATGAAGAAACTTGGTCTTCTATTACAACAAACCAAGGTTCAGTTACTCATTTAGATTTTTTAAATAAAAATGAAAAAGATGTTTTTAAAACTGCTTTTGAAATAGATCAAAGATGGATTGTTGAACTTGGAGCTGATAGAACGACTTATATTTCTCAAGCTCAATCAATAAATATTTTTTTACCAGCAGATGTACATAAAAAAGATTTACATCAAATTCATTTTCAAGCATGGAAAAAAGGTTTAAAAAGCTTATATTATTGTAGATCTAAATCTATACAAAGAGCTGAAAACATTAATAACAGTTTACCAACAAATGTGACAAAAGAGGACTCGAATGAAAGCAAAGACTATGAAGAGTGTTTATCATGCCAGTAAAAAAAATAAAAACAAATGAACAAAACAAAAAGTCTGGTTTATTAATCGGTAACCCTGTCTACAAACCTTTTAGATATCCATGGTGTTATGATGCATGGTTAACTCAACAGCGAATACACTGGTTACCAGAAGAAGTACCATTAGGTGATGATGTAAGGGATTGGCAAAAAAATTTAAGCCAACCTGAGAAAAACTTACTTACTCAAATTTTTAGATTTTTTACACAAGCAGATGTTGAGGTTAGCAATTGTTATATAAGACACTATATGAATGTATTTAAACCAACTGAAACACTAATGATGATGTCTGCGTTTGCATCTATGGAAACAGTCCACATTGCAGCTTATTCACATCTATTAGACACAATCGGCATGCCCGAGTCAGAATATTCAGCTTTTATGAAATACAAAGAAATGAAAGATAAATATGATTATATGCAAGGATTCAATGTTAAATCAAATCATGACATTGCAAAAACAATTGCAGTTTTTAGTGCATTCACAGAAGGTCTACAACTATTTGCAAGCTTTGCAATTTTATTAAATTTTCCGAGATTTAACAAAATGAAAGGTATGGGCCAAATTGTTACCTGGTCAGTTAGAGACGAGACTCTTCATTGTAATTCGATGATAAAATTATTTAGAACATTTATTGATGAAAATCCAAAGATTTGGACATCAGAACTTAAAAAAGAAATTTATGAAGCCTGCAGAACAATAATTTCACATGAGGATGCCTTTATAAATTTAGCTTTCGAAATGGGTCCAATAACTGGATTAACATCAAATGAAGTTAAACAATACATTCGTTGGATAGCCAATAGAAGACTAACACAGTTAGGACTCGAACCTATTTATAAAATTGAAAAAAATCCTCTTACTTGGCTTGATACAATGTTAAATGCTGTAGAACATATGAATTTTTTTGAAGGAAGAGCAACAGAATATTCAAAAGCTTCAACAAAAGGAAATTGGTCTGAAGCTTTTTCTTAAATTTTAATGAATTCAGCTACACCATATTTTTTTTTATTATTAGCAATTTTTCTGGGAGTAACGTCAAATAACTTCGCAAAAAATGCAGAAGGTTTTACGATTTGGATTCCTTCAATTATTAGTGGTGTCACAATTATTTTGTGTATGTATGCATTATCAAATGTTATGAAAGTATTACCTATTGGAATTACATATGCATCCTTTGCAGGATTAACAATTATTTTTACTACAGTAATTGGTGTTATTAAATTCAACCAAACACTTGATTTTAACACAACAATAGGGTTATTTTTCATAATTATTGGCGTGTTAATAGTAAATTTAACAAATAAATTTAATATTTGATTAACTTTATTAAATTAAAAACTCCTAACAAAGCAATCTATTAGAAAAGAAAGGAGCACACATGGTAATATTTTATGCAATGAGAAACTATTTAACCCAAGGATTTCAATGTTTTATCAAAAACCCAAACACAGACAGATCAAAAGTTACACAAGTTGCTACTGAAAAATATAAAGCCTCGTTGGCGAAATAATATTATCTTTTATTAAGAAGCATTACTTTACGATATTTCTTACCACTATATTTTGAAAGTGGTCTAATTAATTTATTTGCGGAGTGTTGCTCCATTATATGTGCTGACCATCCTGTTATCCTTGAAAGCACAAATATTGGGGTAAAAAAATCAGTATCAAAACCCATAAGATGATAAGTTGGTCCAGTTGGGTAGTCAACATTTGGATGAATATCTTTTCTTTTAATCATTACACTTTTTACTAAGTCATAAATCTTATGAAATTTTTTGTCTTTTTTTATTTCAGAAACCTTTTTAAAATATTTTTCCATTGTTGGAACTCTCGAGTCTCCTTTTTTATAAACCCTGTGCCCAAATCCCATTACGACATCTTTATTATCAAGCGCATTATTAATCCAAGTTAAAGCATTTTCAGCTTTCTTAATTTTATTCATCATATGCATTACTTCTTCATTTGCTCCACCATGCAATGGTCCCTTTAAACTTCCAATTGCTCCTGTAATAGCACTATGAATATCAGATAAACTACTGGTAATTGTTCTTGCTGTAAAAGTTGAAACATTAAAACTATGTTCAGCATAAAGAATTAAAGAAACATCAAAAGCTTTAATAATTTCTTTATTTGGAATTTTTCCAAAACACATATAAAAAAAATTTTCAGAAAAAGATAAATTTCTTTTTGGTCCTATTATTTTTTTACCTTTTCTTGTTCTAAAAAAAGCTGCAAGAGCAGTGGGAGTTTTTGAAAATATTCTAATAGCCTTTCTCATGTTAGCTTCAGGAGAGTTACTCATAGCATCTTTATCCTCTAAACCTAAAAAGCTTACTACTGTTCTAGCAACATCCATAGGATGCGATTTTTTAGGCATGTGCTTTATAACTTCTTTTAAATTATTAGACATATTTCTATTTTCTACTAATTGTTTAATAAACTTTCTTAATTGGCTTCTATTGGGTAATTCTTTATTAAGAACTAAATAGGCGACTTCTTCGAAAGAACATTTTTCACATAAATCCTGGACAGCATACCCCCTGTAAGTAAGAGAGTTAATATCAGGCATTACCTGAGAAACAGTAGTTTCATCAACAACAATTCCTAGTAGTCCTTTTTTTATATCATCACTCATATTTTACTCATGTCCGTCAGTTTTAAAATCTGTAATTTTTTTATCAAGAGTATTATATTTTTCGTACTCAACTAATTCATATAGCCTTTTACGTGTTTGCATTTTATCAATAATATTATTTTGATGTCCATCCCTTAAAATAGCACGAAGACCATCTTCAACATTTTTCATCGCTAACCTTTGTGTTGTAACAGGGTATATTACAATTTGGTAACCTAAATTTTCTAGCTCAAGTGAACTTAAAATCTTTGATTTTCCAAATTCAGTCATATTAGCTATTAAACTTACTTTTAAATTTTTTCTTATTATCTCAAATTCTTTTTCATTTTTCATAGCTTCAGGAAAAATTACATCTGCACCAGCTTCTTCATAAGACTTTACTCTTTCTATAGTTTTTTGTATCCCTTCAACGGTATTAGCATCAGTTCTTGCTATAATTAAAAAGTTTTCATCTTTTCTAGATTTAACTGCAAGTTTAATTTTTTTAACCATTTCATTTATTGGAATAATTTCCTTGTTATCTAAATGTCCACATCTTTTCTGATCTACTTGATCTTCTATATGACATCCAGAAATACCAAGGCCTTCGAATGTTTCAATAGTTTTACCACAGTCAATAAAACCAGTATCAGCATCCACAATAGAAGGTAAGTCTGTCACTCTAGATATCTGATTTGCTCTATAGCTAACTTCTTTTAAAGTTGTTATTCCAATATCAGGTAAACCTAAGTCATTTGCCATTACAGCACCAGAAATATAGATCCCATCAAATTTTAACTCTGCAATAAGCTTTGCTGACAAAGGATTATAGGCTCCTGGAAATTTTAGTAGTTTTTTTTCTTTAAGTTTATTTTTTAAATCTTTTCTTTTTTCTAAAGAACTTTTTTTTGTAAAGTGCATAGTGCTATTTACTATTAAATTACTATTATAACAGCAGTTGTCAGCAACAACATAGCTAATAAATATTCAATAGTTTTTTTAATTTTAGTATTTTTTATTAGTGATTTTATTGATGAGCCAAATAATGCCCATAAGCAAATAGATGGGAAACAAACAAATGGAGCTGTAACTGCCACAAACATTGTTGCAATTAAAAAATTTTCACCATTTGGAAAAAATGCAGTAGCAGCAGTTAATGCTACAACCCATGCTTTAGGATTAATAAACTGAAATAATGCTGCCTCATGAAGTTTTAATGGTCTACCATTATCTTTTTCATTATTAGAAAATGAACCTAATATTTTCCAACCTAAATAAATTAAATAAAAAAAACAAATCCACTTTAAATAAAATTGAATAAAAGGATATTTTTGAAATAGACTACCTAGACCAAAGCATACTAAAATAATTTGAATTACATGCCCAAACGGTATTCCAATCAGATGTGGTAGTGTTTTTTTAAAACCAAATTTAATTCCAGAAGCAGTAAGCATTGCATTATTAGGCCCAGGTGTAACGAACATAACAAAATAATAACTAATTAGTCCAAAAAAAAGTTTAAATTCTATCATTAAGATATTTTAATATAATTTTTTCCAATCCTATAAAATCTTTTACTAAATGGTTGTGGTGTATTTCATTTGTTTTTTTATCTGTATAGCCATCTTCCAATAAAACAAAAGGTATATTAGCCGCCTTAGCCGCATTAGCATCAGTTTCACTATCACCAACCATCATTGTTTTTTTAATATTTCCACCAATAATTTCTATTGTATCAGTTAAATGTCTTGGGTCAGGTTTATTATAATTATAAGTATTTCCACCAGCAACATAATCAAAAAAACTATAAATTTTAATTTTTTTAAGCAAGTCTATTGATAAATGTTCTTGTTTATTTGTACACACAGCCATAGTGATTGAGTTCTTTTTACACCATACCAAAAAATTCAAAACACCTTTTACCAGCGTGCTTTTATTATTAATATTTTTGCTATAATAATCTATAAATTCTTTAGTCATTTTTTCAATAATATCATCTGATTTTTTTACTTCACCAGTAAGCTTTGCAAAATCAAGCATAGATCTAGTTAGCATTATCTTTGATCCTTTTCCAGCTAGCTTTTTTATTGCAGCCAACTCACTTTCAGCATAACCATATTTTTTCATTACATGGTTGTGTGCACTCATTAAATCTGGAGCTGTATTTATTAAAGTCCCGTCTAAATCAAATAAAATTGTAAATTTTTGAGTCATTTATTTAAGTATTATTAAGAAATATTTAGTGAGTTATTACAAAGTTTATAATAATGTAAAGATAAATCTTTATGAAAATAATTAATAAAAAAAAAATATCTATATTAAAATAAAGCAATGAAAAAAGGCGTAACTTTGAATGCTCCTGAGACAATTTTTTTATCAGAAGACACTAAGTTTGGAAAAAACGTAATTATAAACCAGTATGTAGTTATAGGAAAGAAGACGAAAATAGGTAATAATGTCGAAATACTACCTTTTACTCATATAGAAAATTCTATTTTAAAATCTAATGTAAATGTAGGTCCTTTTTCAAGGATTAGACCTGGATCAATTTTACTAGAAGGTTCACGAGTAGGCAATTTTGTCGAAGTTAAAAAAAGTAAGATTGGTAAAAATACAAAAATCGGTCACTTATCTTATATAGGAGACACTACCATTGGAAAGAACGTTAATATAGGAGCAGGTACAATAACATGTAATTATGATGGAAATAAAAAAAATAAAACTAAAATTAAAGATAATGTTTTTGTTGGGTCAAATACGTCTCTAATAGCACCAATAACTGTTGGGAAAAATTCAGTTATTGGAGCAGGATCTTCTTTAAGTAATAATGTTAAAAAAAATTCACTAACGTTAACACGAGCACATAAGATTGAAATTAAAAATTATAAAAAAAAATAATGTGTGGAATAATAGGTATAGCAAGTAAAAAATCTGTAAGTTCAAATATAATTCGATCATTAAAAAAATTGGAATATAGAGGATATGATTCCTCAGGTATAGCAACGATAGTAAATAACCAAATAAATGAAAAAAAATGTACTGGGCGAGTTGACAATTTAGAGAATCTTTTATCTAGAAATCCATCAAATGGAGTTACAGGTATCGGTCATGTGAGATGGGCTACACACGGCATTCCAAATGAAAGCAATGCTCATCCACACTCATCAGAAGTAGTTTCGGTAGTTCATAATGGTATAATTGAAAATTCTAATGAACTAAGAATTAAATTAGAAAATAAGGGTTATAAATTTAAATCACAGACTGATACTGAAGTTATAACTTTTTTACTTACAGATTTTTTAAAAAATTTTGATCTAATAAAATCTATCGAAAAAACTTTAAAAAAACTTAATGGAAGCTTTGCTTTAGGAATTCTTTTTAAAAAATACCAAGACATTGTTATTGGTGCTCGTAGAGGAAGTCCGTTAGCTGTTGGCTATGGTAATAATGAAAATTATCTTGGATCAGATTCTTATGCACTAAAGTCTATGACTAATAAAATTAGCTATTTGGATGATGGAGATATCTGTATATTAAAAAATAATAAAGTTGAGTTTTATAATTCACAAAATAATAAAATAAATAAAGAAGTATTAACTATTTCTAATGAAAAAAATATTGCCAATAAAGGTAATTATAAAAATTTTATGTCTAAAGAAATAAATGAACAAAATAATACTGTAAAAACTTGCATTAATGAATATGTAGATAAATTAAGAAATCATATAAATTTATATAACTTTCCCATAAAACCTCAAGAAATAGAAAAAATAATTCTTATTGGGTGTGGGACAGCATACCATTCCTGTATTACTGCAAAATATTGGCTCGAAGAATTAACTAGTATAACTATTGAAACAGATATTGCTTCGGAATTTAGATATAGAAAAATTAACTTTAATAAGAGAAATCTTTATATTTTTGTTTCACAATCTGGTGAAACAGCAGATACATTTGCCGCATTAGATATATGTAAAAAAAATAAAGCTAAAACTTGTTCAATAGTTAATGTAGTTGAAAGCTCTATTGCTCGACAATCAGATTTTGTCCTCCCAATACATGCTGGACCTGAAATTGGTGTAGCTTCTACTAAAGCGTTTATGGGACAAATGTTAGTACTTTATATTTTAAGTATAAAACTTTCTCAAGTTAGAAAAGAGATATCTGCAGCAAATTATAATAAGACTATTATAGAATTAAAAAAACTTCCAAATTTAATAGAAAAAACTCTAGAGTGTAATGATCAAGTGAAAGTTATTGCAAAAGATTTTCTTAATGCAAAGGGAACTATGTTTATGGGAAGAGGTTTATCTTTTCCAATCGCTCTCGAAGGGGCTTTGAAATTAAAAGAATTATCTTATTTGCATGCAGAGGGCTATCCTGCTGGTGAAATGAAACATGGTCCATTGGCTCTTATAGAAGAAGGTTTGCCAGTAGTAATACTAGCACCTGTTGACAGATTTTTTAAAAAAACCATTTCTAATATGCAAGAAGTTATAGCAAGAGGTGGAAAAGTAATTTTAATATCTAATAAAAATAAAAGTATAATAAGTGAGAATATAAGATTTTCTTTAAATGTTCCAAATTCTAGTTATCATTTAACACCATTTTTAATGGCCGTACCACTACAGTTATTAGCATACCATGTAGCTTCTTTAAAAAAATGCGATATAGATAAACCTAGAAATTTAGCAAAGTCTGTAACTGTTGAATAAAATAGTATCTATTTAATTTATAATCTATCTTGGTTTTTTCTTAAGTATACTTTATATATACCTAAGGTTGAATATGAAAAAATGGACAACAAATAGTTGGAGAAATTATCCAGTAAAACATATACCGGAATATCCCGATAAAAAAGAACTAGATATGGTTCTGGGAAAAATTAAAAATTTTCCTCCATTAGTTTTTGCTGGTGAAACTCGACATTTAAAACAACAGTTAGCTGATGTTGTAGATGGTAAAGCATTTTTACTTCAAGGTGGAGATTGTGCAGAAAGTTTTGCTGAATTTCATCCTGATAATATTAGAGATACTTTTAAAGTAATGCTACAGATGTCACTAGTTCTGACATACTCTGCGTCATTACCAGTTGTTAAATTAGGAAGGATTGCTGGTCAATTTTCAAAACCAAGAAGCTCGTCAACAGAAAAAAAAGATGGTGTTGAATTGCCTAGTTACCTCGGTGATAATATTAATGGTATAGAGTTTAATGAAAAATCTAGAGTACCTGATCCTAAGAGATTATTTAAAGCATATTCCCAATCAGCGTCTACTTTAAATCTGATAAGAGCATTTTCTCATGGTGGCTTCGCTGATTTGAAAATGGTTCATACGTGGAATTTAGGATTTATAAAAAAAAGTCAACAAGACAAAAAATTTAAGGATCTTGAAGATAAAATAGCTGATGCTTTAGCTTTTATTGATGCATGTGGAATAAATTCAGATTTTAACAGAAGATTAAAAACTGTAAACTTTTGGACCTCTCATGAAGCTCTACTGTTACCTTTTGAGCAATCTATGACAAGAATAGATTCTACTACTGGAGAATACCATGATACTTCTGCCCACTTTGTATGGATTGGAGACAGAACAAGACAAATAGATGGTGGTCATGTAGAGTTTTGTAGAGGAATTGAAAATCCTATTGGAATTAAATGTGGACCAACATCTAAGCCAGAAGAAATTATAAAAATTTGCAACTTAATAAATCCAAAAAATGTAAAAGGAAAGATTGCATTAATTTCTAGATTTGGACACGACAACGTAGGAAAATTTTTACCTAAATTAATTAGGGCAATAAAAAAAGAAGGGTTAAACATTGTTTGGTCTTGTGATCCAATGCATGGTAATACAATTAAATCTGCAACAGGATTCAAAACAAGACCTTTTAACAACGTTGTAAGAGAAGTTAAAAATGTTTTTGCAGTCCATCAATCAGAAAGTACTTTTGCTGGAGGTCTTCATATTGAAATGACTGGTCAAAATGTTACAGAATGTACTGGTGGTGCACAAAAGATTTCAGATAAAGATTTATCTCATAGATATCATACACATTGTGACCCAAGGTTAAATGCAAGTCAGGCATTAGAACTTGCATTTTTAATTTCAGACGAAATTAAGAAAAATTCTCAATATTCAAAAAATATTATTAAAGCAGCATCTTAAACAATTGTATTAAATACAATTTTATTTAGATTTATAATTATGAAAACTTCAGAAAAAATACTTTTTATAAGCAATTGGATTAAAAGTTATGCTGATAAAATGCCAAGTAAGGCACAATCATTAGTAGTTGGAATTTCTGGTGGAATAGACTCTTCTGTTTCTAGTGTTTTAAGTGCTATGACCGGTTTAAAAACTATTGTTTTATCAATGCCTATTAAACAAAAAACTTTACAACACGATTTAAGTCTTAAGCATCAAGAGTGGTTGA
>Ga0209709_10002544_pt1 | contig 15800 bp, 7 predicted proteins | sample ArcticOcean_MG_C_2_FD_187435 | JGI IMG/M metagenome (GOLD analysis project Ga0209709, IMG submission 187435) | Marine microbial communities from western Arctic Ocean - ArcticOcean_MG_CB4_136 (SPAdes) (version 2) | ecosystem: Environmental > Aquatic > Marine > Oceanic | place: Arctic Ocean... | reverse complement strand
CAAGGAAGTGCTATTAATAAAATGACATCTAAAGAATTAAAAAGAGATGTATTAATTATGGCAAAGAATAATCCACAATTATTATTAGATTTAGCAAAAGATGGTAATGTTGAATTAAGAAATTTTGGAATAAAAGCTGTTGAAGCTGGACTACTTAATTTATCAAGTGATAACAGGTCATTTACATGGGGAAAAAATAAAAGGAAAGTTATGACAGTTCCTTTTGATGAACACCCATATTCTGCGCTAGCAGCATTTTTCAAAACCGATGAAGGTTTAGAAATATATAAAAACATAGAAAAAAGATTAAAATAAATAATCACACTTATAGTAGTTAGTCACTCTATATGGGTGACTATATTACTATAAATAAAAAGAAATTATGGCAGTAGCAATCGATACAATATATCAAAGAGTACTAAACATTCTAAATAAAGAACAGAGAGGGTACATTACGCCACAAGAATTCAACCTATTGGCCAATCAGGCTCAATTAGAGATCTTCGAACAGTATTTCTATGATCTAAATCAATTCAACAGACTTCCTGGAAATAATACAGAATATTCAGATATGGTAAATATTTTGAATGAAAAAATAGCTATATTTGAAAAATCAGCTACACCTAATGTTACAAGTGGTGCATTCACATTACCAACTTTACATAAATTAGGTACATTATTTTATAACGATGGAAATGATTACACGGAGGTAGAAAGAGTTAGTAATAAAGAAATTAGATTACTTAGACAAACACCTTTAACAAAACCTAGTGTAGCAAGGCCAGTTTACGTACAAACATCAGCAGCCGCTATTCAAATGTATCCAACATCTGGTTTAGGTAATGTAACAGTAAATTATATAGCAAAACCATCTACAGTTGAATGGACATATACAGACGTTGGTGGTAACCCGTTATATAACTCTGCTAACGTTGTTAACTTTGAATTACATGGATCAGAAGAATCAAAATTAGTTATTAATATATTAGCTTTAGCTGGTCTTGTTATTAAAGATCCAAGTGTGTATCAAATAGCATCAACAGAAGAAAATAAAACAATTCAACAAGAAAAATCATAGATAAATGGCATTATTTACAGGAACACAAGAAAAGTATTATTCAAGAAGTCAAAGTTTTACTGGAACAGGTAGTCAACAAGATTTTATTCTAACCGAAGCAGCATTTGGTACAGGCGCGAGACCAACTTTAGAAAATGAAATAAGAATTTTTGTAGATGGTATTGAGATTGATAAAAATAATTATACGTATCCAAAGGGTGGTGGTGGTGATGCATATACCGTTGCATTCACAGGACAAACAAATAACACAACTCAGTTAGAAAGTAATGGTTCACCTAAAGTTTCATTAACAGTTAGGGTTGAACAAGTTGCTGAAGCGGAAGAGTGGGGTAATTATCAATTTATAAAAATAAAAGATGTGATAAATAATTTTTTAATATCATATGTTGGTGAAAATAAATTAATAACTAATATCAGTAGAACAGATGTTGCATTTCACGCACAAAGAGGTTTAGCAGAAATGAGTTACGATACTTTTAGATCAGAGAAATCACAAGAAATAGAAATACCGCCAGCCTTAACTATGATACTACCTCATGATTATGTTAACTATGTCAAAGTATCTTGGATAGATGATAATGGTTTAGAGCACGTGTTATACCCAGCTATAAAAACAAGTAATCCAACTGCTATATTTCAAGATGGTGATTATAATTATGTATTTGATGGATCTACAAACAAATTATTAACCGCTCAAGATTCAAATACATGGACCAAGTATAAAGATAATACGGTAGAAGATTCATCAACTGCAGATAATGATACTGATGAGATATTTCCAGATGCATTGGGTAAACGTTATGGTTTATCACCAGAGCATGCACAGTCAAATGGAAGTTTTTTTATAGATAACACAAGAGGTCAAATATATTTTAGCTCTAATGTAAACGGAAAAACTGTAACATTAAAGTATATCAGTGATAGCTTAGGTACAGATGATGAAATGCAGGTTCATAAGTTAGCAGAAGAAGCTTTATATAAATATATGGCTTCAGCTATTATATCTACACGATCTAATGTACCTGATTATATAGTTAGAAGATTGAAAAAAGAAAAGTTTGCAGAAATTAGAAAAGCTAAATTAAGATTGTCTAATCTTAAAGCAGAAGAGCTAACTCAAATAATGAGGGGCAAATCCAAACAAATAAAAAGTTAATAACAGATGCCAGAAATTAAAAATGTATTCACATCGGGGAAAATGAATAAAGACCTTGATGAAAGGTTGGTGAACAAGAGTGAGTATAGAGATGCTTTAAATATAGAAGTATCTACGTCTGATGGTTCAGACGTCGGATCTGTTCAAAATACAAAAGGTAATACACGTGGTGATATTAAAAATTTTCCAAATGGATTAAATATAATTATCAGTGGTAACCCTGACAACTCGCAGTGTATAGGATCATTTAGAGATACTAAAAACGATATGATATATTGGTTCGTGGCTGGTACTGCAGTTGATGTTATAGCAGAATATAATAGTAAAACTGACAGAATAAAACCAGTTTTGGTATCTGTAAAATCAACACACGATGTTTTAAAATTTAACAGCAAAATATTAATAACTGGTATAAATGTTATTGAAGGTATTTTGTTTTTTACAGATGGAGAAAAGGAACCAAAAAGAATAAATATTAAAAGTTGCAAGGCTGGATCAATAAACTTTTCAACACATACTAAATTCAAGGTTAACGATGAAGATAAAGGTAATATTAAAGAAGAGCATATAACAGTAATAAGAAAATACCCTAAAAATGCCCCAACTCTTGTAATGAGCAATACAACAAACGCTTCAAGAGTAGGAACTACAACTAGTCAAGTTGTTTGCGCAAATACTCAATTTGTACTTGATTCAGCACCTTTACCAGTTGGTACTATAACCGGATATATTAAATTTAAAGGTAAACCAAACTATAAAGTTGCAGATAAAATTCTACTTGAGACGTCAAATGAAGAGATAGATCAACCAAAATACCAAATAAGATTACGTCTTTTGGGTTCACCAGTTCCAGGCAAAGATGCAGCAGGAACTTACATCCAATTTGCTACGCAAATATTAAGTATATCACCTGGTTTAACTGCTTCTGGTTTAACTTGGAATGCAACTTTAGTTCAAGAAGATTCTTTATTTGAAAAGCAATTTCCTAGATTTGCATATAGATGGAAGTATATTGATGGTGAATACTCAGCATTGTCACCATTTTCAGAGCCTGCTTTCTTACCTATTAAAGACGCGTCTAGCGATGGTGTTTATAACGCAGCTGATGGATATAACTTAACAATGTTAAATGATCTTCGAAATTTAGTTTTAAAAACATTTGATACAAGACCAGTTGATGTAACTGAAATAGACATTGTAATTAAACAAGCAAATAGTCCCGTTGTATATACTGTAAAAACATTAAAGAATGACGGTGAAAAAGAGGAACTAGATATTGTAAACACTGGAAACGCGGGATTTGAAGTTAAATCAGAACAAGTGCATGCTGTGTTACCTAGTAATCAACTTTTAAGACCATGGGATGCTGTTCCAAGAACCGCTAAAGCACAGGAAATAACAAAAAATAGAATAATATACGGTAATTATTTACAAAATTTTAACATGAATGGTAGAGATCCCGTATTTGATGTTAACGTAAGGCATACAGGTATAACAACAGCTAACATTAATCAACCCGTTCCTTCTTTAAAATCCATACGAACGTATCAAACTGGCGTTGTGTTTTTAGATGAATATGGTAGACAAACACCGGTATTAACACATGATTCAGCAATCGCTAAAATAACACAAGGCCAAAGCGACACTCAAAATATATTAAGATGTAGGTTAACAAACTCAAATGGTGATACGTACACTGCTCCTGATTGGGCTACACACTATAAATATTATATAAAAGAAATATCAAACGAGTATTATAACTTAGCTATCGATAGGTTTTATACATCAGAAGATGGCAATGTTTGGTTATCTTTTCCTTCATCTGATAGAAACAAAGTTGATTTAGAAACGTATTTAATATTAAAAAAAGAGCACGGCGCTAATACAAAAGCTATCAACGCTAATCATGGTAAAACACTAAAGTATAGAATATTAGATATTAAAAATGAAGCACCAAACTTTCTTACAAGAAGAAAGTTATCTTTAGGTAAATTATCAACTAATTTTGGTATTACTTCAGCTGATTCATCAGGATTTCCAAAAGAAGGTTTTTTATTTTTTAATGTACCTGGAAATGAGATAGCTGTTGAAACTAGCCCTTTAAAAAATATAGCCTCAGATACCGTTGGTGACAAGTATATCAGAATAAGTAATAGCTCTAGTTCCTCTGAATACTATAAAATATCAAGTATAGAACCCGTAAATGTAGGTACAGAATCAGGTGATGATGAAGCTGACGATGCTGGTGATTACTGGATATTTACTCTTGAAAAACCATTTGGAAAAGATATTGCTTTCACAGATAGTGCAAGTGGTTTATCTATTGAGGTTTTTAAAGAAGAAGACGATGATAATAAACCTGAATTTGAAAGTAAGTTTTTTGTAAAAATTAGTAGAGATAATTATTTAACAAGATACTTAATATCAAAAGCGCCTACGCCTACGTATAGTGTTCTATATGAAGAATCAATAAAATATGCCACATTAACACAAACTGAAATGAAAGGTGCTAAGGGATATTTTCATGATTTCCAAGGGTTTTTTTTAGATAAAGCTAATTTTATACAAACAACAGCGATAACCAATAATCCTGGTACACCTACTATACCCAGAGGACGTGGAACAGAAAAACTAGAAACAATAGAACTTAGGTTGTCAGGTGTTGGGAAGGCTGGTAATTTCGTAACTGAAAATCCAACTGATGACATGTTTACGAGTCAGGCACTTGCTGATTTTAGCACGTCGTTAAGAAATTCAGGTACTTTAATAAGATTTACAGATGATCCAGATGGAGATGTTTACGAGATTGAGTTTACCACAATTACACCTGGTTATAACTGGTCTAAAAGTAATGGTAAAGTAAAAAATAGACAAAAGAAAACATTATCAAACCACGGTATTAGATACTCAATAAAATTAACGGAAAAAATATCCAACACGTTTCGTCCTGAAACAGAAACATCACCATCAACACCTATAACAGCTGCTGCAATTAGTAGTTCTTTAAAAGATGCAACTGGAACTTTCCAAAATACTAAAATACAAATACTAAAAGAAGTTGTTACTGAAAATGTAATATCTTCTAAAAGTCCAGCTATATTTGAAACAGAGCCAAAAGAAGCAATTGATTTAGATTTGTACTATGAAACAGAACAATCTTTCCCTATAGCAGATGTTAGTTCACAAAAAATATTAAGATGGCATAATTGTTATTCATATGGTACTGGTTTAGAATCTAATAGAATAAGGGATGATTTTAATGCTGTATTCATAGATAAAGGTCCAAAAGTATCCACTGTGTTAGCTGAACAATATAAAGAAGAGCATAGACAAAACGGCTTAATATATTCTGGTATATTTAATTCAACAAGTGGAATAAACAGATTAAATCAATTTGTAGCTGCTGAAAAAATAACAAAAGATGTAAATCCTTCTTATGGTTCTATACAAAAGTTATATTCTCGTGATTCAGATTTAGTTGTTTTATGTGAAGATAAATCATTAAGAATTTTAGCGCATAAAGACGCTTTGTATAACGCTGATGGAAATACAAATTTAACAGCAACAGACAACGTATTAGGACAAACTATACCTTTTGTTGGTGAGTATGGTATATCTAAAAATCCAGAATCATTTGCCACATATGCATTTCGATCATATTGGGTAGATAAATCAAGAGGATCAATATTAAGATTATCAAGAGATGGTTTAACTAATATTTCTGATAAAGGAATGAAAGATTATTTTTCTGATAATCTTTTATCAAACAGTGTTTTACCTGGAAGTTATGACGAAGTAAAAGATACATATAATATAACATTAAAAACAGATAACATTACCACAGCTGGTGATACCGTGAGTTTTGCTGAAAATGTAAATGGATGGACAAGTAGAAAATCTTTTATACCACAATCAGGTATATCAATAAACAATGGTTATTATACTTTTTATGAAGGTAATATATGGAAACATAATTCTTCAGCAACATATAATAGTTTCTATGGTATTGCTAATGGATATTCAAGTGTTAAGTTTTTATTCAACGATAGCCCGTCATCAATTAAAAACTTTAAAACAATAAATTACGAGGGTACAAAACCAAAACAAACTACATACGCAGGTACTATAGGCGCTCCCGGTGTTGCATACACAGGTTTATCAATAGATGAAGTTACCGCTAAACAACCATCATTAAGCCAAAGCGGTAGTTTAACCCTAACAACAACACAAGGTTGGTATTGTGATTCCATAACTACAGATGAGCAAAGTGGTGATATTCAAGAATTTAAAAATAAAGAGGGTAAGTGGTTTAGTAATATTCACAATAAAGCAATAACAACAGGTGATCTTCAGACTGGTGAAGCAGCTAAAGAATTTGCTATTCAAGGAATTGGTGCGGCATCAGGCGTTGCCACTGACGGTAGTGCTATTAATGGTGGTACAGTAGAGGTAACACCAACTTTTACTACATCATCTAATGATTTACAATCTTCACCAGTAGTAGAAACTTTTGATCAATCAGGCGGTGCTTTTACTAAAAATATAGTTTTCACTATATCAGCTACATTTGGAAAAATAATCAAAGCAGCAGATCTTTCTTTTACTGAGGGAACTAGTACACCTACAATATCTGGTGGAGGAATTGTGGATTCTAATGTTACTTTTGTTAATACAACAACAGTTGACACGTTTGGAGATTTTAGTCCAAATAATAAAGTAACGTGCACTATTCCTTTAGGTTTCACCATGCTAAACGCGAATCAAGCGATAATTGTTAATATAGCTGGAGTTTCTAGTGAACCAAAAAATTCAATAGTTGGTGTGTGGAATTCAGATGAAGCAAACACAACGGGATCATCACAAGCAAATCAAGCATATTCTGCATCTGGAATACCAGGTTCTACAGTAACATTATTTACAAGGTCATTTACAAGAGATAGTGGTTTTGATTTTAATGATTTACCACCTCAAGCAAATTTAGAAAATGTAAGCTTACCAAGTAATTATGAAATAGTTGTAGCTGATACTGGTAGTGGAACATCTGGTTCACCTTTAACAGTGAGAACTTTTACGGTAAAATACACATTTCCAAGTGAAAGTATAAATAATGATACTATATTTTTAACTGCAAAAGCTGGTTTAACAGTTGCAACATCAACTAATCAGTTATATAACTTTTCTTTAAATGAAAACACTTTATCTAAAAGCGGTGAAACTAGAATATTAAGTGTAAATGGCGATAATAATAGTCAAGTAGTTGTTGATGTTAAAAATGCTAGTAACAATACAATAATAAGTGGACCTGTAACATTAACGGTTCCAGGTACTGGAAGTATTGATCAAGAAATAGAGTTTCCATTATCTAATAGTACAACAACATACACAGTTACACTTACAGAAACTGGTACAAGTGTATTTGATATGTCTGGTAGTTTTGCTGGCGCATCAGGTTCAGCTGGATCAAGAATTAAAACAGTAACATTAAATCAACGTATTGATACAACTGTTACATTTACAGCATCAACTTCAAATAGTAGTTTAACAATAGATGGTAGTGCTACAAGTTCTTCTAAGACAATAGTAAACAAAGCCGAAGTAGAACCAGATCCAGTTGATGAATTAGATTTAACATATATTATAAACGCCGGTGCCAACGGATCAGTTTTAGCAAATAATTCAACATCAATATTTTCTTTTGATAATACAAAATGGACAGGTACGTTAGCATTTAACATAAAAACACTTACAAATGGTACTGAGGTTTCATTCTCAAATTTTAAAGCTGTTATGTTGAATAACATAGCCACGATAACAGGTAAAGCTTTAATACATAAATATGGTACAGCAAACGATACAACAACTATGAATATTGATGCAAGTAATTTTATATCAGTTGTTGCAACAGCACCTACTGCTACAGTACAAAGTGTATCAACTGGATTTAATGTGGCTAAAACAATAACAATGGCTGGTACAGATCCACAGGCAGGAACGAATTTAACTTTCGCAATAACGGGTAATCCTAGTAATGGATCACTTGGTAGTATAACTGAGGGTAGTGGTTTAACATCAACTGTAGTATATACACCTACAACTGGATATTCTGGTAGTGATGCATTCACATTTACCGTTAATGACGGAACAACAACTAGTTCACCTGCATCAGTTGATATAACAGTATCTAATCAATCATATGCATACAGTGTTGATAACATAGGTGATTCAAGCGTTGCAAATGCATGTTCATCATGGGGAAGTGTCGGGGCTGCAATTGCTGATTTTACAACTAAAGATTATACATTTAGTCAAGTGTTAACGGATTCAGATCCTGGTGCGGGTGGTATTAAATTTAATAGTGGTTCAATTGGTAATCCTGGTAGTGGTAGTGTAACAAAAATGTGGGTTGACGATGTCGATACGGGTTCTGTAAGTCATGATAGTCATTTTACTACATTGGCTAACGCAACTGGATCAACAAAAGGATATATAAGAATAGCAATCAATGGTAGTACAACACAATATAAACAATATACAATATCAGGTGTTACAGATAAAACAGGTTATTGGGAATTAACAGTTCATCCAACTGATCATACTGGTTCACTATCACCTTTAGGTAGTTTTATAAATGGTAGTACGGTTGACGTGACTTTATATTTAGCTTCAACTATAGATGCAGTATATGCTAGCACAAATGTTGCTGAAAATATAACAAACTTCTACACTGATACCGCTTTATCTGTAGCTTATAACCCTAGTGCAAATGGAATATCATCAGCTCCAAATAATTACCATAGATTTGACTTAGGTGCATCTGGTGGTAACTGTGGTTTTAGTGGTCAAATTAGTTCAACAGGAGTTGTGAGTACAATAACATCATGTTGTTAATAATAAATTAATATAAAATGTCAAGAACAATAACAATACCCTTTGCAAACGAAATAAATACATCACTTACCGCAAAAGCTTACTCAGTTTCTGACAGTAGAGCACATGATTTAGTTTACAAAAAAACAGGTGCAGCTGGAACAATTACATTATTAGGTGAGTGTGTTGGTATAGATAGAGCAGCTAAAACAATAAATGTGGAAGTTTTTGGTGGAATGCCTAAACCAGCTGTTTCTACTAATGACTTTATATTTTTTGGAAAAAACCAAACCATTGGAACATCAGGTATGACAGGATATTATGCTGAAGTAGAAATGAAAAATTCATCAACAAGTTACGCAGAATTATTTGCTGTAAGCTCTGAGGTTTTTGAAAGTAGTAAATAAAAAGAAATAAGTGTAATTATAGATACAATGAGTAGACGTGGACAATGGAACAGTAAGTATGGTAATTTAGGTGAAAAGTATGATAAAAATACTTTTTTATCAAGAAAGCAAAACGCACAGGATATTACTAAAGCTGGTGAATTATGGAATCAGGGGAAACAAGGTAATCCGTTTGGTGAATTTAATTCAAATGCTAAACCGTTAGGATTAGGACAAGTTACATATAATGATCCGGAATCACCTGCTGCAAGCATTTCTCAATTCACAAATGTTCTTCAAAATGTTAATTTAGGTTTTGGAAGTTCAGCACAAAGAAATGCGGCAAAAGGAGCAACAGCAGTAAATCAAGTTAATAACGCTATTCAAGGTACTACAAGTGATTATATGTCAACACCAATGAAAAGCAACGTTCTTGGTAACGTAAATTTCTCTGACAGAGGATCTACAATAGCTAGGCAGGTAGGTGCTAGTTTTACACCAGGTGCAAGTATTAGCGAATTGCTTAAACAACCTATAAACACAAGAGACACATTAAAAACAATAAATAAAACTAATAATATGGGAGGAAATTCAATGAGCCCTGTTCAGGGTAACTTAATAACATCAGGAGCAGCAATGGCAGCCGGTGGTATGACTGATATGGTAATGAGTATGATGGGTGGTGGACAAAGGAGAGCAGAACAAGCAGCTGCAAATCAAGAATTCAATAGAATGAAAATGCAATTTTCACAACAAGATACATCTAATCCTTACGATAATCTTCAAAATCCATTTGAAGATTTAACCGTTAATCAACAACAGGCTCAATTTGAAGCGCAACAACAACAACAAGGATTAGCTAATACTATGGGTGCTTTACAAGGTGCGGCAGGTGGTAGTGGAATAGCAGGTTTAGCACAAGCAATGGCTAATCAGCAATCAACAAATTTACAAAGAGCGTCAGCATCAATTGGACAACAAGAGTATAGAAATCAACAAATGCAAGCACAGGGTGGAATGCAGATTCAAATGGCAAATCGTCAAGGGGAAGTTATGTCTAGACAAATGGAAAATGAAAGGGTTGGTACGTTGTTCGGGATGTCACAACAAAGAAAAGCTGCAGCTGATGAAGCTAGAGAAAAAGCAACAAGAGGTTTAGTTGGTGGGGTGTTTGAAACAGCCGCAGGTGTTGGTATGGCAGCGGTGGGGATGTAATAATTAATAAAAAAAAACAAATAATACAATGAGTCTTGGGGATAAAATAAATAAAATAATAGCAAATAAAACGGGTAAAAAAGTATTCAATGCTAAAGGTGGTACAAAGAATGTTACAACTGGTACTTGGGAACAAGTCGATAAATTAACCCAAAAAAGAAAAATTAGTCCTACAGGTGGAGAAGTAACGGATGAAATGGTTTGGGGTGAAAATAGAAATAACGTTCAAGGAACACACCTAAACTACGAAGACTATGTAAAAGCAGCAGATGTGTATAGAACACAAGAAAGAAAACGGGAAGAAACTTCAGAGACAATAAATAAAGAGACGTATTATCCAAATACATGGGAAAAGTTAACAACACTAAATCCTGAAGCAGCAGAGAAATATGGTACTTTTGAAGAGTATGCAGCAAAAGTTGATAAAACATGGGTAAAAAAATATGGTCCAAAAGACGGAAAAGATAAAAATGGAAGACCTCTATGGTCAGCAGCTGGTGACAATACAACTCAATATCCATTAAAATGGAGGGAAAAAAGGAGACAACAATTAAAAGATCCTAATTTTCTTGGAGGAAAAAAATTAAATCTTAAAACTTCATCATCAACCACAACAGGCATGACTGGATATGGTGAAGCATACAATGTAAGCAATTAAATAAACAATTATGGCAGATAGAGCATTAATACAAGGAGCAAGACAAATGTACAGAGCAGGTATGTATGATCCGGCTAAAAACGAAGTTAGGAAAGGGCGTTTTATGCGTGCAGCTGAAAATGTGAGCCGAGCAATAGAAAGGCAATACTATGATGACATGCGTAGGCAAGAAAAAATAAAAGATCAAGAAAGGGAAATGTCAATACTAGTTGCTAATAATAAATTGGAAACGGCTAGAGTTGGTGGCGATGTATCCAATAACTTAACAGATGAAACAAAAGCAATATTTGCACCTCATATCAATGCAGCAACGGAATCTCACAACGCGGCTACTGCAGAATTAATAAAAAATCCAAACTGTGAAGATTGTGTAGAGATAATTACACAAGCCGAGAATAGATTAAAAAACATGAAACAAGATGGTACAACTGCTGAGGGGCGTAGGCTAGAAGATATAGTTGGGGGAATATCAAATTCAAACGAAGAAGAAAAATTAATAATAGAAGCTGTATCTCTGGCAGAACAAAAAATTGATGATGAAGGAAATATGTATTATGATATAGATGTGGATAATGATGGTGTTTCTGAAAGAATAACAGAAAAAGAAGTGAATAAAATAATTAATACTAATGTTAATAAACATCTTGGTGTAGCCGGTACACAAGTTGGTGCTTATATGTTAAACACAATAAAGCAAGCAGAAACGGATGGAACAAGCCCTAACAATGTTGCTAGAGATATAACACAAATAGTTACAATAAACAGTGGTAGCAACACAAATATAGAATATGAAAATTGGGTATTAACTGCTTTTGATCTTGATCCTACCTTAAATGACAATATTGATATGACATTTGTAAACTCTAAGATTTTTGAAGACATGCAGAAGGAATATAGTATGGAATGGGCTGAAAAACATGGGTTTGATTATGGCACAGCATCCAACGGTGATTTAGTTGTTTCTGATCCATGGGATATGGATAAAGATGGTAAAACTGGTGATATTAAAAATTCTGATATACCAAATTGGGTTAAGGATAAAAAATATGCTTGGGGAGAAGATCAAAAAGTTAAAAAAGGTGTTACAAAATGGTTAAGTGAAGGTTTGCAGAAAGGTGTTGATATAGAAGTTAATATACACAAAGGAAAGGCGATCAAGGCTGCGCTAGCTCTGGGTGATACAGATCAATCCGATACGTGGGTAAGTAGGAAAATTTTCCTACAAGCATATAAAGCTGATATAAGCGTTATACAAAATCTTAGTGAAGAACAGAGAGGTGACATAAATAATTATCCAAAAATTATATCTGGACAGGGTGACGCGAAAGGAAGAAGTAGAAGAGAGTTGGTAATGAGGACCTCCACGGATAAAAAAACTAATGTAAAAACGACTCGATATGTCCCGCAGTACGTGGATGCTTCTGGGCAAACTAAACTTGATATTGAAGCACGTGCTGTTGACATAAACGATGTTGAGGGTATAAATCAATACTTAGGCGGGCAGTCTAATATGGAATTTGAATATAGTAGATATAACATAAATTAAATAATAATAGTATGTCAAAATATAAGTTAAATGATATAGCTGTTACAATTGATGAGGTGGAGGAAATGGCTAGAAGGTACAATTTGGATCATCTAGATTTAGATGAATTCGCTAAGCGAGCTGGATACACGATAAACGGAGATACCGAAGTTATAGCTGATACAGAAGTTATAGCTGATACAGAAGTTAGTGATGCAGAATTAGGATATGATCAAAAAGTTAAGGAAGCTGGTGATTCTGTTTATGAAACAAAAACATCAACATTTTCAAATCAATTTGGAAATCATACTGTTGAAACAATACAAACTAAATCAAATTACGTTGAATTTGACAAGTCTAATGATCCAAATCTAAACCCTAGGCTTAAGGCAAAATTTGATGATATTGAAGATCAATTTAGCGCTCCAGATTTATTTAAATCTTATACCGAAGGAACATACACTGCAGCTGGTCCTGGAGCACCAGGTGTTGCCAACCTGCGCACAATCCACCCGTATAAAGATGGGAGTGATGGATCATATGTTAATCTAGAAAGTTCTAAAAAAGAATTAATAGGCATTAAAGAAAAAGGTTACCCATTGGGTGATTTTGAATTCAGTGGAGACATTCCGTCTCAAGAATTAATTGAACAATATACGAGAAATAAATTAAAAGAGCAAGCTAAAAATAAAGCTACTGTTTATGAAATTAATGAAGCTGTTGAAAAAATGTCAAAAGAAGAGAGAATAGCAGCTGGACTTGAAGTGACTAAAAGACTTAATATTTTAGGTTTTGGCGTTACTGAGAAAAACGGCGTTATTGATACTGATGATCTTTACGAACAACTGCGAAACCAACAAGATTCACATGACATTAACAGAAAAAATTTTATAAATAGTGATCTAGTAAAATCACATCAAGAATTTATTAAAAATATTGAAGATAAAAACTATAAATTTGATATAAAAGCTGGTGAGGATGTTGTAACAGTAAAAAATGGAAAAATTATTCCATCTAGACTTTTTGAGGAATGGAAAAGAAATTTCCAAATTATTAAAAGTAAAGAGAAAGAAATTTTAAAATCCACACTTGATGGTATATTTAAAAGAAAAGAAGCAAATGACTTAACGCAAGAGTATGATTTACTTAGAAGGGATTATAACCAAGCAAACAAAGCTTTATCTGGATTTTTAGTGACAGGTTCAGGGTTAGTTATGGGTGGTATGGAATATACTGAAGCTGGGTGGAATTTAATAAAATCTTTAGATGATAACGTAGGGTTTAAAATTGATGGTAAAATGGTTAACGCTACAGCCCCATCAACATTTTTTAAAGAAAAAGGTCAAGAACTAAGGACTAAAAACGAGGAGTTAATGGATAAATACAGACCTGATGTTGAATTTGGTGATGCATTTAAAGATGGAAACTTTATGCAATTTGCTATAGAAGAATTATACAGACAAGCACCTATTTATATGATGATAGCTGCAAGTGGAGGTAGTGCATCAGCTTTAGGTATCGGGGAAATTGGTAGTGTCATAGCTGGCGCTAGTGTTTTAGGTATACAAACAGGTGGTCAGCAGATAGGTGATATGACACGCCAAGAGAGATTAGCGAATACTAATGAATTTAGTTACGACGACGTTGATGTTACATCGGATGAAAAGAAATTTTGGATAGGTACTGGGTTTGGTTTAGCTGAAGGTATATTTGGCACGGCACCAACATTATTTATTATGAGAAAAGCTGGTCGTGCTTTATTAAAGGGTTGGGGTAGAGATGTGTTTACTAAACAGAATTTAACGTATTTAAAACAACAAGCACCGGGTTTAGCTTCTACTATGGCTTTAGAATCAATATCTGAAGGTACAACGTCTATTGTACAAAATGCTATAATAGGTAGACCACTAATGGAGGGTGTTGATCATGCTGCTTTTTCTGGTGGTATGTTTTCTGGTATATTAGGTGGATCACCCATAATATCAGGTATGATAGCACAAAAATTTGCAGACAACGCGACATTCTTAAAATTTAGAAAAAATGTAGTTCAAATCCAAAAAATGAATGATGAAGCTAAAAAAGGTGTTGATAACATAGCAGCACTAGAAAAACTTCAAAAAGAAAATGATCAAATACTATACGATATTGACAACCAAATGCGAAGCAAACTTGATAAAGCGGCATACGAAGGTTATAGAGATGTAACAGTGGAACAAGAAATACTAAGGGCTGAAGCAGAAAAGTTAATGAAACCTGATAGAAGAAGAAACAAAGAGAGTACGTTAAATAGGTTAGAGGAATTAAAAATCGATTTTGATGCTTTACAGGTACAAAGAGACATGTTTAGAAATCAAGATGATTATGCTAATAAATACTCGGTATTAGAAACATCAAATAAAGCTAGATACGATGAAATAAGAAGACTAGCAAAACAAAAAATAATGGGTGAAAAGGGTGCTAAGGACACACCGAATAACGATACTATTGAAAAGGAGTCTTATGATATATTCATAGAGCAGGAGATTGAAGCTGACATAGCAAAGCAACAGAAAAATTTAAAAAGCATAGGAGCAAAAGCAATTAAAAAAGTTTTTGAAACTGAAAAAGAAGCGCAACAATGGTTTAAGCAACAGAAAAATAAAGATGGTAAATTATTATTTAGCGAGACTCAATTAGAAAACAGTAAAAATGCTAATGGTTGGAACATGAAAGATACTGGGGAGATATTTCTTGTAAAAGAGAACATGAGAAAAAACGAAAGAACAAGAACAGCATCACATGAGGTTGGGCATAAAGTATTCTGGGAAATACTTGGTATGAACTCTGATTCTAAAGAGTTCAATCAAGCTGCAAAAGCGATAACAATGTGGTTAAAGTCAACACACGGAACTGTTTATAATGAAATGTTCAGCGGT
>Ga0209709_10002540_pt1 | contig 15811 bp, 15 predicted proteins | sample ArcticOcean_MG_C_2_FD_187435 | JGI IMG/M metagenome (GOLD analysis project Ga0209709, IMG submission 187435) | Marine microbial communities from western Arctic Ocean - ArcticOcean_MG_CB4_136 (SPAdes) (version 2) | ecosystem: Environmental > Aquatic > Marine > Oceanic | place: Arctic Ocean... | reverse complement strand
CAAAACTAGTTCTTCCTATAGAGCCGTGGTAGACCACCACGTTGATAGGCTGGATGTGGAAGCGCAGTAATGCGTGTAGCTGACCAGTACTAATAGCTCAATTGGCTTGATTTATGCACTGAAAAAAATTTTTAATTATACGATATTGAATAAGCTATCTAACTGTTATGATTGAAGCTTAATAGGTTTCATTTTTATTATTTGTTCTATTTCTTTAAAAATTTTTAAATTTTAATGAAAAAAAAAAAAATTTTTATAATAATTAATTATGATCTCTATCTTAAAAACTTCATATTTAATAACAGCTTTAAGGAAATTCAAAAGAAATATGATTGCTGCTATCTATTTGATGAAAACCTAAAAAAAAATAGTTTTGCCTCAATAAAATCAATTGTAAAAAAAATTGGCAAAAAAAAATTTCTGGGATTTTTTAATTATCCAAAAAAAGATCAATTTTTGTTCCGCTGGCTATTTAATAGACAACAATGGAAAAATCTGGATAAGTTCAAAAACATTAGATACTTTAAGGATGAATATCTAAGATTTAAATTTTTTTACCCTTATGAAAAAGATAAAAAAACACTTTATTTAGGCTTTAAAAGATTAGCTTTACAATTAATAAAACTCATAAATTATTATTTTAATATAATTTTTAGATTTGAGTTTATTGATAAAGTAATATCAAATAAAATTAATACTAATTCTACTATTTTAAAACTTATTAAAAAACACAACCCTAAAGTTATTTTGATACCTTTTAGTGGAAGTCATTTATCTATTTTTGATACTATTAGAATAAGCAAAAAATTAAAATCTTTCAAAACTTACCTAATTAGTGAAAATTGGGATAATTTATTTAGTAGATATTTTTTACAAGATCATCCTGATTATGTAGGAGTATGGGGAAATCAATCTAAAAAAGCTTTAAAGATTCACAAATTTAATGATAAAAATAGTTTTATTCTTGGTTCTGCACGAAATCAAATCTTTTTTGATAAAAGAAATAAAAAAGATAAAAAAATTTATAACTTCTCATATGCATCATATTTTGATTTTGCGCTTACTGACAAGAGTGATTTAGAAAAAACACTTTTTACTATTGATGAACACATAACTAATAATAAAAATTTTTATAAAAACTTTAAAGTTATTTATAGACCTCACCCCTATCCATTTAAAAAAGATTTGAAAATATTGGACTTTCAAAAATATAAAAACATAATATTAGACCCCAATATGAAATCTAGATATAGCTATAATATAAGCAACAAATTAGTTGATGATAGTGAATATCTATTAAATATGATAAAAAACTCCAAGTTTATTATTTGTGCCCCGACATCCCAAACAATTGAGGCTTCAATATTTCACAAAAGGATAATTTTTTATGATCCGCCCATGGAAAGTTCCAAAAATAAAGGGGAAGCTTTAGTTGATGATTGGGAACATTTTAATGGTGTTAAAAAACTAGACAACATCGAATACTGTAGGTCTATTGACCAAGTTATAAAAAAATTCGAAAACATGTTTAAGAAAGATAAAAAATTAGCCAATTCAAAAATTGATAAACAATTAAGTTATATTCTTTTTAATGATAAAAAAAATTATGGAACTCGATTATTAGACTCGTTAACAAAAGTGATATTTAGTAATTAGTCCCAGTACTTAAACTTTTTTCTCATCTCTTTTTCTGATTTAGATAATCTTTTTATACCATCACCTAAAACATTTGGTGTTTTTAGAATTATATTTGTTAATTCTCTTATACCCTCTTCAGCTAGTGACGCAGACTGATCTGTTCCCCATGAAGCTCTATCGAGAGTAATATGTCTTTCAATTACAGTTGCACCCAAAAACCATGCTGTGATAGATGGTGATACAGTACTTTCATGACCGCTATAGCCCACATCACATTTATATTTATTCTTTAATGATTTGATTAAATTCAAGTTTAGAGTCCCTTCGGGACATGGGTAAGTTGAAACACAATGTAGTAATGTGAAAGGACATCTAGATTTTTTAAAAATTTTAACAGCCTTGGTTATATCTTTTAATTCAGTCATTCCAGTTGAGATAAAAGTATGTTTTTTTTCTTTTGCAACAAATTCTAAGAACGGAATATTTGTTACCATTGCTGATGCAATTTTATTAACTTTTCTTTTGTATTTCTTTAAAAATTTTTGACTTCCTATGTCCCAGGCAGAAGCAAGCCATTTAATTTTAATTTTTTTACAATATCTTTCAATCTCATCAAATTCTTTTCGCCCAAACTCTATTTTTTTTTTATAATCAAAATAAGTGATTAACCCCCAAGGAGTATCTCTTCTAATATATTTTTGATGCTCAGGGATTACAACTCCCAAGTCTCTTTTTTGAAACTTTACATAGTCAAAATTATATTTTTTAGCTAAATCAATAAGTTTTTTGGCCAACTTAATTTTACCATTATGATTAATTCCTATTTCTGCAATTAATATCGGTTTTTTTAACATTTATTTCTAATTAAGTTTAAACTATATTATTTTTATGTTCTATAAAAAATTTTATGAAAAAAAAAAGATTATTCTAACTGGCTCTGAAGGACTCTTGGGAAGCTCATACAGAACTTATGCGGAGGAAAAAGGGTATGAATTATTCTGCATAGATAAAAAAAAGATTAAAAGAAAAAACTACTTTTATTGCAATATAACTAATGAAAAACAAATTTCTAAAACCATAAATTCTATATTTAAAAAAAATTATATTTCTTTACTTATAAATAATGCATCAACAAACCCTACAGTAGATGACAAGCTTAAGGGTTTTAAATTTTCAGAATACAACTATACAAATTGGAAAAAAAATTTAGAGGCTGATTTACATGGCTCATTTTTAGTCTCAAAGCATGTCCTAAAATTTTTTGAAAAACAAAATAGTGGTAATATATTAAATATTTCTTCAATTTATGGAATGGTTGGACCAGATCAAAAAATTTATCAAAAAAAGAAAAAAAAATATCATGGATTTAAACCACTTGAATATTCGGTAGCTAAGGCAGGAATTATTGGCTTTACAAAAGCGCTATCTTCATTCTATCAAGAATCTCCCATAAAAATAAATTGCTTAGTTTTAGGTGGAGTGGAATCTAAACAAGATAAATTTTTTAAAAAAAAATATTCGGAAAAAACAATTTTGAATAGAATGTCTCAATTGGGAGAATATAATAATTATATTGATTTTTTTGGTTCAGAGCTAAACTCTTATGCTTCGGGAAGTTGCTTTGTTATAGATGGTGGGGCAACGAGCATATTATAATATTTACACAAGTTATAAAAACATGAAAATGAACTTAAATAACCTCATTCTAATTGTACAAACCTTACAATAATAGTTTTGGTTAGTACTTAAATTATTATATATATAGGATAGATAACTATGAAAAAATTTGAACTTGATAAATCATACACTACAGATGGAAAAGTAACCATTCTATCAAATGAAGATGATATAAATATCAAGCTTGCAAAAATAATAGGCCCAAGATTTACAAAATATAGACAAGATTGGGATAAGGCCAATAAGATGGAATTGGTAACTGATTTTCCTTTATTTTTACACCTAGATATGGATCAAGAGTGCAATTATAAATGCCCCCATTGCATTATCGGATCTCCAAAAGAAGTTAAAGAATATTATGATGGTGACTATTTGCAATTTAAAGATTATAAAAAAATAATTGACGAAGGTTCAGAGCACAACTGTCCATCTGTTGAACCTCAAGGAAATAACGAACCATTTTTAAGAAAAAATTTACATGAGTATTTTTATTATGCTCATAAAAAAGGCTTTATTGATATTATGTTAAATAATAATGGCTCGGCTTTAACAAAAAAAAGAGCAGAACAACTTCTAGATTCAGGATTAACAAGATTAAGATTCAGCTTAGATGCTCATACACCAGAAACTTATGCAAAAGTCAGAGTTGGAAGCATACCATTAGAAAGAGTAATTAAAAATATTGAATATTTTTTAGAGTTGAAAGAAAAAAGAGGCTATAAACTTCCAATTGTAGGAGTAAATTTCTGTGTAATGAGTCATAATGAGCATGAGGTAGAAGATTTTGTCAATTTCTGGAAAGATAAAGTAGATATAGTTGCCATTCAAAGATTTGTTCCACCGATACCAAATTCAGAAGGTAGAGCTCCAGATAAATATAAAAAATTTTATTCTACAGAACAAATGAATGAGCCACCAATAGATGAATTTAAATGTGTACAACCCTTCCAAAGAGTAATGATTAAAAATGATAAAATTGGTCCTTGCTGCGTGAGTTTTAATAAAAACTTAATACTAGGATCGATACATTCAACAAAAATTTATGATGCTTGGCATTCAAAGAAAATGCAGAATATTAGGCAAATGCATAAAGAGGGGAAGTTTTATCTGGATAAAACCTGCAGCGATTGTGTGAATTTAATTTATCCAACTAATAAGATTGCTGAAAAATTTATTTAAGTTTTTTTTAATTTCATCGCCAATTCCAAAGTCTTAATCCCATTGAATAAATTCATATTATTGCTAATTGGTTTATTTTTTTTAATGTGATTGAAAAAATATTTAATTTCAGACATAAAAAGATCATTTCTATTATATTGAAATTTTTCAATTTTTTTATTAAAGTTTTTATTATAAGTAATTTTTTTATTATTTAAATCAGCTGAAACTTTTCCATTTTCAAATAACAGGTTGATTAATCTTTTTCCAGGCTGTTCATAATAATTTAAATGTAAGTTACAAATTAACTCCTCTTTTTTATTGGTAAATAAAATAATAGAATTTAACGTATCTTCAACGTCCATTTTTAACTTGCTAACCTTAGATGATAAACTCTTAATATTTTTGATCTTAAAATTTGCCGTTAAATAGAGCATGTAATCTAGTTCATGAATTTGAGTTAAAGTGACACCACCACCTAACTTTTTAATTGCTGCGTATGAATTTTTATAATTTTCATACTTATGAAAATTATTTATATTTTCACCATGATGAATTAAAATTTGATTTAACTTACCAAATTTATTTGAACTTATAATTTTTTTTAGTTTTATTATTATAGGGCTAAAGCGTAGTTGAAAACCAACCATTGAAATAATTTTCTTTGACTTAAGAATATTTTTTAATTTTTTAATGTTTTTTAAACTTGAGCCTAATGGTTTTTCTACAAAGATATTTATATTTTGTTCAATTATTTTTATAGTTTCACTCACATGTAAACTTGATGGTGTACACACAAACGCAGCAGTAATCTTATGCTTTTTTAAATTAATGAGATTATCTATATATGTTATTTTATATTTTGATTTTAAATCAAAACTCTTTACTCTATTTAAATTATCTAACGCAGGAGATTCAAATTTTCTTCTGTACGAAAAAAAATTTGTTGTAGGGTAAAGTTTTTTAATATTTCTTAAATGTCTTTGTCCAATTGAACCCAAGCCTATTATCAAAATATTCATTTTAAATTTAATCAGTGAGTTAATTCAATTATATTGTTTTTGAAATTATTAAATATATATTTTATAAATACATCATTACAATAAAAATGAAATTATTAAAAAAAAATATAATCAAAAATGAAATTTGGGTTTTTATTCCAGCTCGCGCTGGCTCAAAATCAATTAAGAATAAAAATATAAAAAAATTAAATGGTCTTCCGTTAATTTGCTATTCTTTAAATGCTGCAAAAAAAATGAAATTTATAAAAAAAATTGTTTTTTCTAGTGATTCCAAGAAATACCACAAAATAGCAGCAAAATATTTAAATATAGAGTCTCACCTTAGGAGCTCACAAACTTCAAAAAATTATTCATCTGATTATGACGTTTTCAAAGAATACATTCAACAAAAAATTAAAAATGAAGAAAAAATCCCTGAATTTTTCTTCCATCTTAGGCCAACTACTCCGTTAAGAAAAATAAGCACCTTAAAAGATATATACAACTACTTCTTAAAGAATAAAAAAAAATTTTCCTCTATAAGAAGCGTTACAGAACTTGAGAATTCAGGATACAGAACTGTAATTGTAAGGAATAAAAAATTATATAGTCTATTTTTTAAATCTTTTCATCTAGATCAAATCAATCAAGCTAGACAGCTTTTCACAAAAACATTTATTCCCAATGGGTACGGAGATATAATTAAAACAGAAAATATTTTTAGGGGGTTTATTCATGGGAATTCTGTAGGTTCTTATGTTATTAAAGAACTTAACTCAGATATTGATAATATGGATGAATTTAATTCGATTGCAAGATTTCTAAAAAAATAGTCTGACTAATTGTGGTATATATCAATAATTATTTAAAATGATTACGTTAATTTCAATAAAAACAAAAGATCTAAAACCCAACCAAGTCACAAGTATTTGTAAATTAAAAAACACTCAGTGGAAATATAGTTTTAAATCTCAATTAACCTGGTTCAAAAAACATAATCTCAAAACAGATCTTCATAATTTACTGATTTTTAAAAATAAAATTATTGGGTACACCTCCTTAAGATTAAGAAACCTTGAACACTCTAACAAAAAATATAAATTTTTACTTTTTGACTCATTAGTTGTTCAGAAGAGATATAGGAACAAAAAATATTCGAATATTTTGATGAAATTTAATAATAGTATTATTCTTTTAAACAAAAAAATTTCATTTTTAATTTGCGAAAAAGAAATGGTAAATTTTTATCAAAAATTTGATTGGTATAAGATAAAAAAACAAACTTATGAAATATTAGATCACACGACAGTAAAAATTGGTATGATTTATAATAGAAATAGCTTGAATAAAATACAAAAGAAGATTAATTTTAATTTTAAAAAAATCAGTGAAAAATAAACTAGATAACAAAATTAAAAAAAGTCTACTCTTAATTGATAAAATTCAAAAAATTAGATCTAATAATAATAGAAATTGGATGGATTTATTAAGACTATCAATAAAACTCGATTACAAAAGTACTTCAAAAATCCTAAATGACATTGTTAAAGATGATCAAAGAATTTCTAAAATTGCCAAAAAAATATCCACACTGAAATAATCTAGTCACTAATGAAATTTTCCCTCCCTTTTTTTATTGCTGAAATATCAGCTAATCATCAGGGAAATTTTTTAAATGCTAAAAATTTAATAAAAGCAGCAAAAAAATACGGTGCAGATGCAGTAAAACTACAAACTTATACTCCTGACACTATGACCCTCAATTCAAACAAAAAGTATTTTAAAATAAAAAACGGTTTATGGAAGGGATATAAATTATGGGATTTATATAATGATGCTAAAACACCTTATGAGTGGCATAAAGAGCTTTTCCTTTATGCGAAAAAAATAGGTATCACAATTTTCAGCTCACCGTTTGATGAATACGCAGTCGATTTTTTAGAAAAATTAAATGCACCAATGTATAAAGTTTCATCGTTTGAGCTAACTGATCTTATGTTGATAAAAAAAATAGCATTAACAAAAAAACCTATAATTATTTCTACAGGCATGGGAACAATAAATGAAATAGAAGATGCATTTAATGTAGCAAAAAAAAATGGTGCAAAGGATATTACTCTTCTATATTGTGTGAGTAATTATCCATCTAAAGTAGAAGATTTTAATTTAAATAATATCTTAATATTAAAAAAAAAATTTAAATGCAAAGTTGGTTTATCCGATCATTCATTAGATAATAGAGTTGCAATTGCAGCAATAGCATGTGGAGCTGATGTGATAGAAAAACATATAGCATTAGATAAACAAACAGAAGGTTTGGATATTAAGTTTTCATTAAAAGGAAGAGAAATAGGGGAATTTAGAAAAGATATAGATGTAGCATATAAGCTTCTTGGCAAAAAATTTTTCCATAGAAATAAAAGTGAAAATAAAAATAGGATACTTAGGAGATCAATTTTTATTTCAAATGATATTAAAAAAGGCGAAAAATTTACAAAAGATAATATTAAAAGAATAAGACCAGGAAATGGTATTCATCCTAAATATTATAATAAACTTATGAACAAAAAAGTGCCTAAAAACCTATTTAAAGGTGAACCATTAACTAAAAAAATTTTAAGTTTATTAAAAATAGATATAAAGAAGTAAGATATTATAAACATCCACAGTATTAACCAATGGAAATATGAACAGCTATCTTAAACCTTTTTATTATTTTTTTTATGTTCAAAAATTTTTTAAGACAAAAAAAATCTATATTATATTTCTTTTGTTCACCCTAAGCACTCTTGTCGAAATGTTAAATTTAGGTCTTATACTTCCTTTTTTAAATTTAATATTTAATCCTGAATCAATGAGTGAAAAAAGTAGCTTTATATTTTATTTTAATAATTTTTTAGTTAAAAAAGATTCAAAATATATATTAATTTTATTAATTGTCTCATTGTTTTTGGTTAAATCAATTTTTTTAACAATTGCTGCAAGACATCAAGCACATTTCTTTGCACTAATGAGAACAAAAATTACAACTCATTTTTTTGATATGTATATGTCCAAACCTTACATTTATTTTTTGAATGAAAAGGACTCATCTAAAATAATAAGAAATATAACCATATTAAGTAGTAGTTATTCTGGTTTTTTAGAAAGATTTTTATTATTAGCAAATGATTTTTTTATATTTATAGGTGTAATTATAGTTCTATTTTTATATGATCCAATTATATCCAGCTTTGTATTTTTTACACTTTTCATTTCAAGTTTCATATTTACTCTTTTTACAAAAAAATATTTTTTTGATTTGGGAAAAAGTTTATTATCATTATCGTCTGATTTATTAAAAGATATTCAAGAATCATTAGATAATATCCTGCAAATAAAACTATTAAAAAAAACTAGTTTCTTTAAAAAAAAATTTAATCTTAAGGCGACTGATAATAGTAATAAAATTGGGAAATTAACTTTTTTACAATCCCTTCCAAAAATATTTATAGAAATGATAGCTGTCTTGCTTTTATTTTCAGTAATTTTTTTTCTTATCTATTCAGAAAAATCACAAGAAGAAATATTGATTATGTTAACTTTATTTGCAATAGCCGTAATGAGAATTATACCAGTATCTAATAAGTTAATTTCTTTTTTAAACACATATAGTGCATTTATCCCTAGTCTGGAGTTACTTTACACAGAATTAAATAAAAAAGAGAATGAAAGTAGTAATTTTAAAAGAGATCATAACACAAGAATTGATGACTTAAATAGCATTAAAATAAAAGACGTAGCTTTTGGATATGGGGATAGAAAAAATCTTATATTTGAAAAAATTAATATAACTTTTAATAAGGGAAATATTTATGGATTAGTTGGAGAAACGGGATCTGGTAAAACTACCTTGTTAAACATTATAACTGGGTTAATAAAACCATCAAGTGGTGTAGTAGAATATAATGATCTAAAAGAAGATAACGTAACAGATAAGAAAATATCATATGTTTCACAAAGTACATACCTTCAAAATGGTACAATTAAGAATAATGTAGCATTTGGATGTAATGAAAGCGAGATGGATATCTCCAAGATTAATTCATGCTTAGAAAACTCAAAACTAGAAAAATTAATAAAAGATTTACCAAACGGAATTGAAACAAAAATATCTGAATTTGGAGCAAATTTTTCTGGAGGACAAATACAAAGACTTTCAATTGCTAGAGCCCTATATGCTGATAGTAATCTTATTATTTTTGATGAACCTACTTCATCATTAGATGAAATTACTAAAATTGAAATCCTAGATATGATTTCAAAGTTAAAAAAAAATAGAATTATTATAATGATTACTCATTCAAAAATAGATTTAAATATTTGTGATAAAATCTTTAAAATTGAAAATCAAAATATAGTAGAATCAAAAAGTGAAAAATAATCTTAAAGATATTAAAAAGTTAAAAATTGGTGCAATAATTATGGCTAGATCTAACTCATCTAGACTTAAAAATAAAATATTTAAAAAAATTGGTAATAAAAATATACTTACACTGTGCATAGAGAACGTTAAAAAAATATCATTTTTGGACGTAATTATCGTTGCCACGACGAACTCTAAAAATGACAAAAAAATTAAAGAAATTACAAAAAAAAATGATGTTGAAATTTTTTATGGTAGTGAAAAAAATGTTATGAAAAGATATGTTGATGCAGCTAAAAAGTTTAAATTAGATGTAATCATTAGGATCACAGGCGATTGTCCACTTATTTCTAAAGAAGTTATGGATTATATGTTACTGAGTCATTTTAAAAAAAATGCTGATTTTACATTACCATTAGATGTAACAATAGGAACTGCAGGTGAAATTATAAACTATAGTTCATTAAGTGCGTTATATAGAAAAGTGCTTAAACAAAATGTTCCCACGAAATACAGAGAGTATTTTAAATTTTTCTTTAAACATCAGCGGTATAATTTTAAATATAATCAAGTGGTATTACCAAAAAAATTTGTCACAAAATTCAGACTTACAGTAGATTATATTAGTGATTTAGTTATGATGAATAAACTAGCTAAAGAGTTAATAGTTAAAAAAAAAGAATTCAAAATATCTAACATTTTCTATATACTAAAAAAAAAACCGTTAATATCCAAAATTAATTCTGAAAATCCAGTTATTTATAGAGATAAAAAATTTATTACAGAGATTAATCAAGCAATCAGCAAATGAAAATAAAATATCAAATAATACCTTATAGTAGGCAAACAATAACTAATAAGGATATAAAAGAGGTAAATAAAGTTTTAAAATCTGATTTTATTACACAAGGACCCATCAATAAAAAATTTGAAAATGAAATTAGTAAATTTGTAAAAAGTAAATTTTGTATTACTGTTAATACTGCAACAAGTGCACTTACAATTGCATGTAGAGCATTAGGGTTAAAAAAAAATGATATATTATGGACCTCTACAAATTCATTTGTTGCGAGTGCTAATTGTGGTTTACTTTGTGGAGCTAAAGTAGATTTTGTAGATATAGATTTAGAAAATTACAATCTGTCTATTGAAAAACTTGAAAAAAAACTAGTACAAGCGAAAAAAAAAAAAATATTACCAAAAATTTTAGTACCAGTTCATTTTGCAGGTCAACCATGCGATATGGAAAAAATTTTTAAATTATCAAAAAAATATAAATTTAAAATTATTGAAGATGCATCACATGCACTAGGTTCTTCAAGAAAAAATATTATGGTTGGAAGTTGTAAATATAGTGACTTTACAGTTTTCTCCTTTCAGGCAGTCAAAGTTATTACAACAGGTGAAGGGGGGTGTTTGACTACAAATAATAAGAAATTATATGAAAATGTAAAATTATTAAGAACACACGGCATTACTAAAGAAAAGAAATTTTTTATTAATAAAGAATTTAAGTCACAACCTTGGTATTATGAGCAACAAGTTTTAGGCACTAACTATAGATTGCCAGATATAAATTCAGCCTTAGGTCTTTCTCAACTTAAAAATTTAAAAAAAAATTTGATAAAAAGAGAAAAATTTGTGAATTGTTATTATGAGCTTTTTGAAAACACTAATTTTAAATTTGTAAAGATTCCATCAAATATTGTATCGGCACACCATTTATTGCCGTTGTTTTATAACTTCAAAAATTTTGATCAAAAAGTAAATTTTTTTAATTATTTAAGGAAAAAAAATATATTTTTACAAGTTCACTATATTCCAATATATAGACATCCATATTATCAAAAGCTTGGATTTAAATCAAAAAACTACCCAAATATGGAAACTTATTATAAAAATATTTTTTCTATACCTTTATTTTTAACATTAGATAAAAAAAAACAGATCTTTATAGTCAAACAAATAATGAATTTTTTTCAAAGAAATAAATAATAATTAAAATTTAATGATAATAGGTTTTATTAAAAAACAAATCCTGTATAGAAAAATAAAATCTATAAATCGTAGTGAATTTTCAAACAAAAAAAAAAATTCAAAAAATATTGTTCTTGTTGAATTTAATTCTTTTCATATATTACACATAGTCTTTGCATACCTATCCAATTATTTTAAAGAAAAAAATAATCTTACTATCAAGGCTTTTTATAGTCACATACTTTTGTCATATTCGCTTGAGAGAAGTTTAAAACAAAAATTTTTTTCTTATCTTGGAAAAATATTTAATATTAATTTTTTTGGAATCTATAAATCATTTGGGGTAGAAGAGATTATATTTCCAATTATTAGTGATAATAATAAAAAAATATCAAAAACATATTATAAAAAAATAATAAAAAAGATAAAAACAAAAAAAGATGTTTTGAGAATTAAAATAGACTCTATTTCTTTAGGTGATCTAATTTATGATGCATACTTAACAAGAAATAAAAAACAAAAACCCACAATTGACATAAATGATGAAGATTTTAAAGAATTTTTATTTCAGTTCATCTCACTTTTTTTTGCGTGGAAGGAATTTTTTAAAAAAAACAAGGTAAAAGCTCTTTTAGTAAGCCACTCTAGTTATACAATGGGTATACCCGTAAGAATAGCTTTAAGTAAAAAAGCCTTAACTCTTGAAGTGCATGAAAATAGATTAAAAAGGTTAGATTCCTCAAACTTACATCATTACTCTGAAGTAGCTTTATATCCTGCTATATTTAAAAAATTTGATAAAAAAAAAAAGAAAGCTTTCTTAAAAGATGCAGATATTAATTTAAAAAAAAGATTTGAGGGCAGCAATTCAGATTTGCCATATGTTACAAATTCTGCTTTTAGAAAAGAAATTAAAAGTAAAAGTAAAATTTTTAAAAAAACTAAAAAAATTAAAGTTTTAATTTTACCTCACGATTTTATTGATGCTCCACACATAGCAGGCGATTTTGCATTTGCAGATATGTATGAATGGATAAAATATCTTTCTGCTAAATCTAATGAAAAAATTGAATATGAATGGTATTTAAAAACTCACCCAAAAATGGGTCACAAACATAAATGGTATCAAAATTTTACTAGAAATGTTGTAAATAAGCTTGTTTCCAATTCAAGAATCAAAATATTAAATACAAATACAACTCATAATGAAATTATTAAAAATGGTATAGATTTTGTATTCACAGTTTTTGGAACAGCAGCACATGAATATGCCTTTAAAGGAGTTCCTGTAATTAATGCATCAGTTTGGAACCCACATTCCGCTTACAAATTCAATATACATACTAATAAATTTAGTGAATACGATAGAATGATTAACAACTTAGATAAAATAAAATTAAATATTAAAAAAGAAGAAGTATTAGAATTTTATTCTATGCATTTTTTATACACTTCCAAAGATTGGTTTTTTAGTGATTACAATAAATTATTTAAATTTTTAGAGCATTATCATTTTCAGTGGACAGATAAAGTTTATGAATATTGGGTTGAAAATTACAATAATAGTTTTAAAAAAGAATTTTATGATAAAATTAACAAATTCATTAGTAGCAAAGATTTAATATTTTCAATAAAACATCAGAATAAATAAAATTCATTATGAACAATAATAATGATTTGAACGTGCTTAATTTAATGAAAAAGAGTTTTGGGAAGTAGTAAAAAACCTAGAGGCAGTAACATTTGGTAGATTGATTTAAGAAAATGATATAAAAGTAGTGTTAGGGACAAAATTCATCATAGGGCAATGCAAAAAAGAACAATATAGATGAAGAAAATATTTAAAAATAAAAGAAAGATGGATCTTAATGTTTAATAATAAAATAATTTTAATAACGGGTGGAACAGGTTCATTTGGAAATGAATTTGTTAAAACGCTCATCCAAAAATATAAAAAAATTAGAAAATTAATAATTTTTAGTAGAGATGAGCTTAAACAGCACGAAATGTCTAAAATATTTAGTGAAGAAAAGTATAAATTCATTAGATATTTTCTTGGAGATATTAGGGACAGAGAAAGAGTTTTTACTGCCTTAAAGGGTGTTGATTATGTTGTTCATGCTGCGGCTCTCAAGCAAGTACCAAAAGCTGAATACAATCCATTTGAATACATAAAAACAAATATTCTTGGCGCACAAAATTTAGTTGAGGGGTGTATAGAACAAAAGATTAAGAAAGTAGTGGCCCTATCAACAGACAAGGCTGCAGCACCAATAAATTTATATGGAGCAACGAAACTTTGTTCAGATAAATTATTTATAGCGGCAAACAATATAACTGGTTTTGGTGGATCTAATTTTTCAGTAGTAAGATATGGAAATGTGTTAGGCAGCAGGGGATCGTTAGTGGATGTTTTAAATAAAAATCAAAACAAGAATTTTTTCCAGATAACAGATAGGGAAATGACTAGATTCAATATAACATTAGAAGAAAGTGTAAATCATGTTTTGTGGTCATTTAAAAATTCTCCTGGTGGAGATATTTTAGTTCCAAAACTTAAATCATATAGAGTCTTAGATTTAATTAATGCGTATAATCCAAATTTTGAGTTAAAAGAAATTGGAATTAGACCAGGTGAAAAGATTCATGAAGAAATGATAACAGAAAGTGATAGCCTTAACACACTAGAGTTAAAAAATTACTTCGTAATATTACCTGCCACTTTTTCAGAAAATAAGATTGCGAACACTAAAAAATATTATAAAAAGAAGTTTAAAGCAAAACTATTAAAAAAGGGATTTAAATATAACTCAGGTAACAATCCTAATTTTCTATCAAAAAAAGAACTAAAATCTTTTTTTAATTAAGTTTTAAGTGTATAAAAAATAAAAGTGAGCAACATTCATTCATTTCAAAAAAATAAATTCAATCAAAGTTCGTTAGATAAAAAATTTAATTCTAAATGTGGGGGAAAAAGATTTCTTAAAAAAAAAATTGTTAAAGAGTTTCCACTAATATCAATTATTACCATAGTATATAACAACGCAGCTCATATTCAAAAAACTCTAAATAGTATATTTAACCAAAAATATAAAAATTTTGAATTAATTGTAATTGATGGAGGTTCTGTTGATAATACTTTAAATATTATCAAGCAAAATAATAATAAAATAGATTTTTGGATAAGTGAAAAAGACAAAGGTATTTATGATGCATTTAACAAGGGGATGACTTTTTGCAGAGGAGATTATATAGGGTTTGTAAATTCAGATGATATTTTATTGCCTAATGCTCTAAAAATACTTTCAAAGTACATAATAAAATTTCCTGATTTAGATTTTTTTTTTGGCACTGTAAAAAAACATTGGGGAACTTTACATGGGTATAAACCATGGAAAATATTCTTTTCATGGGGCTTTTATACCAGTCATTCAACTGGTTTTTTTATAAAATTAAATTCAGCAAAAAAAGTTGGTTTTTATAATTTAAAATATAAATATTCATCAGACTATGATTACTTTTTCAGGATGATTGTGAAAAAAAAATTGAAAGGTATGGCCACCAAAAAAAAAGAATTATTTGGAATCTTTAATAGGGGAGGATTTTCAAGTAGGGTTAAATTTGTTGATCATTTTAAGGAAGAGATAAAAATCCGAAATGATAATGGTCAATCAAAATTAATGTTAGCTGCAATTATTATATATAAATCAATAAAAAACTTTAGAAGATTATTTTAGATGATTTTAATTAATTTTTTAGGCTAACTAGGAAAAATAAAAGTACTAATATAACATATTATTAAAAATATTTTAAATATTATGATTTAAAATATTTTAGTCACTTAACATTTATGATAACCACTCTTTGATTATATGAAAAAAATATTAATTACTGGATCAGCAGGGTTTATTGGTTTTAATTTTTCGTTAAAACTTTTGAAAAAAAATTATGAAGT
>Ga0209709_10002538_pt1 | contig 15819 bp, 12 predicted proteins | sample ArcticOcean_MG_C_2_FD_187435 | JGI IMG/M metagenome (GOLD analysis project Ga0209709, IMG submission 187435) | Marine microbial communities from western Arctic Ocean - ArcticOcean_MG_CB4_136 (SPAdes) (version 2) | ecosystem: Environmental > Aquatic > Marine > Oceanic | place: Arctic Ocean... | reverse complement strand
GCGCTTTACCCAGCAAGCCTTTATGATAGGCAGCAGGATCGACCGAGGCGTGCTGAGGGTAGATAGCCCCACCAAAATAGATATCTGTGCCTAATTCAGAGCGCTGTTCTGATCTCGGAACCATATAAGCGCCATCCTCAAATCCAGAAACTTGATCTTCAACCGTCCTCGCAAGTTTTTCATATTGCGCAGTGTTGTGTGCGGCATGGAAACGCCCCACCTCAGCATAACTGCAGTCAAGGCCCTCTTTTCTGATGAAGTCTCCAGTAAATTGTAAGGATTTTTCACCTTCCCTATGAATGGCAAAAGCCATGTCTTTTCCGTGTGTTGTCTCAAGCTCAGAAAAGCTCGGCTTTATGCTGGTGCTGACTTGCCCACCGTTTCTTGTACTGCAGCCCCAGCCAGCATGTTCGGCATCAATGACTAACGTGTTTCTTGACCCTCTGGCAGTCTGGATTGCAGCATGAAGCCCTGTGTAACCTGCGCCTATGATAAGGACATCAACTTTTTTAGGAAGTTCTATGTTTTGCTCTGTTGGTGGCGCGCTACGATCCCACCAATAAGGCTGTTCTTTAAAATCTTGTGTAAACATAACTTGTCTCTTTGTGTAAGCCCCATTATTAACATTAGTAAATACAAAAGTCCATTACATAAAGTTTGAGGATAAAATCTATCAACCTAATGATAACGTTAAGAATTTAAGATTTATTCGTCTTGATTAATCGGTTAAGATTGAAGAAATTATCGTAGCTCATGCGAGTCAGTTTCAGGGGCTCATTCCAAAGCACTATAAGCACGATTATTACGCAGTATTATTGTATTTTTATGCCTAAATGATTGAATTTTCTTGGGTGGTATAACGGTAAGTCATTGTTGACTCCTTGGGGTAGTTGTTTCAAGCAAAAAGGGGCTGAAGTATCCATTCGTAGAAGAGGTATACTGCTAGTGGCTCATTGATGGTTGAAAACTTGGAGCATAATCAAATTATTCAAGAGCTTGAGGATGAAGAGCTATTTGAAGAAAATTAATGTGCCGTGGCACAGCCAGAGGGGGATGGTGACTTGGGAGATGGCAAGTGCAGTAAAGCAGACGAACCACTGTCACTGGATAGTGGTTCGTCTCGTAGGTGTTGTTACTGCATAATCATGCCGCCATCGATCATAATCAACTGACCGGTCATATAATCAGATTCGCCGCTCGCAAGGAAACTTGCTGTGCCTACCACATCTTCTGGGTAAGAATAGCGCTTCAGTAAGATCATGTCTTCTGCCAACTGGTCCATTGACTGGCCTTCCTTTTCAAACTTTCCAATAGCGACTAGATCTTTGTCTAGTTGTTCCCATAGCTCGGTTCTTACTACCCCTGGGCCATAGCCGTTTACAGTGATATTTTCTGCTGCCAAGGCTTTGGCACCACCATTGATCATGGCTAAAACAGCATGCTTACTGCAGGCGTAAGGGACGACGTCGTCAAACGCTTGGCGTGACAGGATAGACCCCACGTTGATGATTTTGTAAGGCTCGCTTTGCTTGCCTTGCTTGATCATTTGTTTGGCTGCTTCTTGCATACCAATTAGGGTGCCTAGGGCGTTAATATCCATGATGTGTTGCCAGTTTTCTTCCGTAATGTCTAAGAACATTAGCGGCTTATTGACCCCAGCATTATTTAGCATCACGTTGATGCTGCCAAAGGCCTTAGCGGTGGCTTCTACAGCGGTTTTTACTTGATCACGTTTGGTGACATCTACTTTTGCAGCAATTGATTCCCCACCACTCGCATTGATGCGGGCAACAACCTCATTGCACCCTTCGAGATTAACATCTGCAACACAAATTTTAGCTCCTTGTGCTGCGTAATGCTCTGCAATTGCTGCGCCCATGCCACGGGCTGCGCCCGTAATCATTATATTCTTGCCCTGTAGGCGGGTAGTGTCCATAAGTCATTTCCTTTACGTTTAGTTTTATATTTTAAGGCTCAGCCAGTTTCGTCAAGCGTATTTGGCTTATGTGCAAACGATTGCACCATGAATGCATTATTAAGTCAAGATCTAGTTTAAAAAAAATACTTAGAGTATGGCTAGCTATCTTGTATCTAACCAATCATCTGCAACTCACTCTTATTGTTGGTTATAGTAGATATTTTCTAAAATAACTAGGTATTAAATAGGTTGACTAACTTTTTATATTATGGTGCAATATGAATGCAATCGGTTGCATTAATTTTGTTTTGGCCGGATACACATGCAGTAATTAAAGGTTTATGTAAGTGACCTGCATCGGCCAATATTATTAACAAAGAAGAGCTGGGATCATCACTTCTAAAACTGCAGTGACAACACACTAATACTAGAATTTATAAGGTAACATTATGACTATATTAACATCTACTGACCCTAAGATTGTAATGCCGGGTGATATCGATCCGCACTGGGATTGGGCGGGGATGATCCCAGCTCCTGGGCGCATGAACGTAGATTTTGAAGAGCGTGTTGATTTTCGTCGCTTGCACAATTACCGAACTGCTCGAGCACGTCAGGCCTTGGCCAACTCTAATATAGGTGCATTGTTGTGCTTTGATAACAATAATATTCGTTACTTAACCAGTACAGTTATTGGTGAATGGTCACGCGATAAGGTTTGTCGTTATACCTTATTTACAGGCAACTCAGAACCTTACTTATGGGACTTTGGCTCGGCTGCAGCGCACCACCGCCTGCACAATCCTTGGCTTGAGAAAGATCGGGTTATGGCTGGCATGCTGGGTCTACGGGGCTCTGTTCCAGAAGATGTTGGCTTGTTCCGTAATGCGGCAAGACAGATTGCTGATTTGTGCCGCAAGGAAGGCGTATTTGATATGCCCATTGGTGTCGACATTGTGGAACCTCCCATGATGTTTGCGCTGCAAGCTGAAGGCCTAAACGTAGTGGATGCTCAGCAAGTCATGTTGGATGCTCGCATGATTAAGAGCATGGATGAAATCATATTACTCAACACTGCGGCCTCAATGGTTGATGGTGCTTACCATCACCTGTCTGAAGCGTTAAAGCCAGGTGTGCGTGAAAACGAAATGGTGGGATTAGTTAATAAGTTCTTGTATGACAACGGCTCAGACGATGTTGAAGCGATCAACGCCGTATCTGGCGAACGTTGTAGCCCGCACCCTCATAACTTTACCGACCGTATGTACAGGCCAGGAGATCAGGCTTTCTTTGATATCATTCATTCGTATATGGGTTACCGCACCTGTTACTACCGAACTCTGAACGTAGGTTTCAAGACGCAAGGCCAATCGGATGCCTATAAGCAAGCACGTGAGTGGATAGATGATGCAATTGCGTTGGTTAAGCCAGGCTTAACCACTGATAAGATTGCAGCAGTTTGGCCCAAGGCAGAGGATTTTGGCTTTACCAATGAAATGGAAGCCTTTGGTTTGCAGTTTGGTCACGGTCTAGGTATGGCATTGCATGAGCGTCCAATAATTAGCCGTTTAGTGTCGTTTGATAAGCCGTTTGAGCTGCAGGAAGGTATGGTATTTGCCTTAGAAACCTATTGCCCAGCGCTTGATGGTAGCGGTGCAGCGCGTATTGAGGAAGAGGTTGTGGTCACTGCTGATGGTTGTAAGATACTTACTTTGTTCCCTGCTCAAGAACTGTTTGTGGCTAATGCATATTAATCATGCATTATTTACTTCTCCTTGAAATAGTGGAGCTATCATGACAAGTCATTTTACTGCAGGACTCACGTTCGATCTAGCCACTAGCGTGCCCACCGACTTATATATTAATGGACAGTGGGTGCCAGCGGCAGATGGTGGCACGTTTTCAGTTTTTAACCCCGCCAATAATCAAGCCTTAACCAGTGTCGCGTCTGCCTGTGAGCAGGATGTGCTGAGTGCCATTGCAGCGGCCCATGATGTGGGCCATAGCTGGGCTAACTTCTCTCCCCGTGCCCGGGGTGAAATTTTGCGTAAAGCCTTTGAATTGATGATCGAGTATAAAGACGTCATTGCTCGACTTATTTCTTTGGAAGAGGGTAAGACCCATGCTGAAGCGTTAGGTGAAGTGGGTTATGCGGCTGAGTTCTTCCGCTGGTATGCCGAAGAAGCCTGTCGCGATCAAGGTACGTTTATGCGTGCGCCGTCTGGGGCAAACAATATATTGGTTAAAAACCAACCAGTGGGGGTGTGTTTATTGATTACGCCATGGAATTTTCCAGCCGCCATGGGCACTCGAAAGATAGCACCAGCACTTGCTGCGGGTTGTACCACTATCCTCAAGCCCGCATCAGAGACTCCTTTAACAGCGCTGTATTTAGCTCAACTGCTAGAGCAAGCTGGAGTGCCGGCAGGTGTGGTGAATGTGATTCCATCTAAACGCTCCTCCATGGTGTCTGAAGTCAGTTTAAGTGACTCACGGGTTAGAAAAATATCTTTTACTGGTTCGACTGAGGTGGGTCGGTTGTTATTGGCAAAAGCCAGTGAAAGGGTGGTTAACTGTTCAATGGAGCTGGGTGGTAATGCACCATTTATCGTATTAGAAGACGCGGATATGGCGGTTGCTGTAGATAGTGCTATGGTTGCCAAGATGCGTAATGCGGGTGAATCTTGTATTGGTGCCAATCGCTTTTATGTGCATCACAGTCGTGCTGAAGAATTCTCATCAGGCCTTGCCCAAGCTATGAAGGCATTGGTACTGGGTGATGGTATGAAAGAGGGCGTAGATGTTGGCCCATTAGTGAATGCGAGTACGATCAATAAAGTAGAGCAACTGGTGGATCAGGCCATAGAGTTAGGGGCCAAAGTGTTAACTGGCGGCTCACGAATTGCAGGCCCTGGTTTTTTCTATCAACCCACGGTGTTGGTCGATATACCTAAGCATGCGGATATCCTGCGCGAAGAAATATTTGGTCCCGTAGCCCCGATCGTCACATTTACTAGTCAAGACGAAGTTATTGAGGCTGCAAATGACACAGTGTTTGGTTTAGCTGCGTATGTCATTGGCGCCAATGTGGGCAACGCCTTAGCGGTTGCAGAAAAGTTAGAAGCAGGGGTTTTGGGAGTGAATAGGGGCTTTATTTCTGACCCAGCGGCACCCTTTGGCGGGGTTAAACAAAGTGGTATTGGTCGGGAAGGTTCACAAGACGGTTTGCATGAGTTTACTGAGAAAAAATACATCGCAATCGATTGGTAACAAAGCCCCACTGAATCGCAAACGGGGTCTTAACACATCAAGAACCGTGTAATCACTAATTGACAGGAGTAATGGCTGTGGCCAAGGCAACAAATATACCCATAGACGTAAAATGGCTGCAAATCACGGCAACGGATGCCGATTGGAAAAAAATAGGTAAGCCTGAATGTATAAAAATGCTCACCCATTTGCATATTATTCGTGCCTTCGAAGAAACCTTATCAGGTTTAAATAATAATGGCTTGATTCACGGTCCTTTGCATCTAAGTATTGGTCACGATGGGGCTGTTGTGGGTGCTATGTCAGAACTTGGCACGGATGACTTGGTGAATGGCTCCCATCGAGGCCACCATGTATTTCTCGCTAAAGCGTTAAATCATGTACATGAACAAAATGTTGAGTCATCGGCAGGGAAATTTTCCCCAGCCGTCAAGGACACTGTGTATCGAACTATGGCTGAAATTATGGGTTTACAGCCTGGCTATAGTGGTGGTCGTGGTGGTTCTATGCATCTGCGCTGGAAAGAAGCTGGCGTGATTGGCACTAATGCTATTGTTGGTGGCGGCGTACCTACTGCTGCCGGTGCTGCGTGGTCGCAACAACGAGATAGCAAGGGTAAAGTTGTGTTAACGGCTTTTGGCGATGGTTCGTGTCACATAGGTAATGTGCTTGAAACCTTTAACCTAGCCGCTCTTTATGATTTACCCCTATGTTTTTATATCGAAAATAACGGTTATGCGGTGTCTACAACAGTGGCCGAACAAGCCCGTGAAACGCGTATGTCTGCCCGTGGTATTGGCTTTGGTATTCCCTCCTTCAAAGTAGATGGTATGGATCCTATTAGCGTGCGTATGGCCATGCAAAAAGTGAACGAACTGTTACGCAATGGTCAAGGCCCTGCTGTATTAGAAGTCGATGTGTATCGTTTCTATCACCACAGTGGTGGGGTTAAGGGTAGTGCCTTTGGTTATCGTGAAAAAGAAGAAGAGCAGGAGTGGATTGCACGTGATCCATTACGCTTCATGGAAGCTAAAATGATCAATTTAGGTTGGCTCAGTCAAGAGGATTGCGATGCCATGGGCGCAGAGGCAGCTGAGTTAACTGCTAATGCTGCAGCAAGATTAACTGTCACTAGTAATGGTACCCGAACTATCCGTGAGGAATTGTGGCCAGACCCCAATACCTGTGATGACAGCCTACGAAGTAACCTAGAAGAGTTAGAGCATCTAGACTATGTAGAACAAGAACATTTTACTGGCACGCTTGCACCCACTAAGTTCATTGCTGCGATTGCTAAAAATATGGTGCGCCGCTTTGATACGGACGAACGTTTGTTTGTGTTAGGGGAAGACGTGCATAAGCTGATTGGTGGCACTAACGGAGCGACGAAGGGCATCCCCGAGCGCTGGCCTGATCGTTGTGTACCGACACCCATAGCTGAACATGGTTTTGTTGGCTTAGCTGGAGGGGTTGCCGTGACCGGTAAATATCGTCCAGTGGTTGAGCTAATGTACCCTGATTTTGGTTTAGTCGCAGCGGATCAGTTGTTTAACCAAATTGCTAAAGCGCGGCATATGTTCGGGGGCACCATTAAAATGCCTTTGGTATTGCGCACCAAGGTAGCCATCGGCACAGGATATGGCTCTCAACACTCTATGGATCCTGCAGGATTGTTTTCTATGTGGCCTGGTTGGCGCATTGTGGCACCGTCTAACCCGTTTGATTATGTTGGTTTAATGAACTCTGCTTTGCTGTGTGAAGACCCAGTTTTGGTGATTGAAAGTGTAGAACTTTATAACAAAGTGATGCCTGCCGCAGTTGATAATGATGATTATTTTATCGCTCTCGGTACCGCTAAAGTGGTTCGAGAAGGTGCTAAATTCACTGTGTTAACCTATCTAAATATGGTGGGTAGGGCGATGGACGTGTGTGAAGAGCATGGTATAGACGCTGAAATTATCGACCTTCGATCGTTAGACCGTGCTGGACTTGATTGGGATACCATTGGCGCTAGTATTGAAAAAACCAATCACGTTATCGTACTGGAGCAAGGCTGTGTTACTAATTCTTACGGTGGTCTGGTGGTTGAAGAAGTGCAGAAACGCTACTTTGATCACTTGGATCATCCAGTAAGACGTATTCATGGCGGTGAAGCATCGCCTGTGGTTTCTAAGCCTTTGGAACGTGCAGCGTTTGTTGGTGCAGAAGAAATCCTTACGGGCTTTGAACAAGCTATCGCTGATCAGGGCTAAAATATAAGGTGCTAAATATGAGTAACACAGTGGGCATGCCTGGACTAAGAGGTATCGATCATATTGGGATAACAGTACCCAATTTAGAACAAGCTGTAGATTTTTTTGTCAATATTGTTGGCTGTGAGCCGTTTTATGAATTAGGGCCATTTGAAGCTAGTGAATGGCTCGCTAAAACCTTAGACGTACACCCCGATACAGTGATGAAAAAGTTACGTTTCTTGCGTTGTAAAAATGGCACCAATCTAGAACTTTTTGAATACAGTTCACCTGGTCAAAAAACCCAAGTGCCTAAAAATAGCGATATAGGAGGGCATCATTTGGCCTTCTATGTCGATGACTTTGACCAAGCTCTGGCTTATCTAATGTCCAATGGCATAGAGGTGATGGGTGAGCCTGTTGTGCGCACGGCAGGCCCTAGTGGCGGCCAAACATGGGTCTATTTTAAAGCCCCATGGGGCTTGCAATTAGAATTGGTAAGTTTTCCAAAGGGCAAACTGTATGAGCAAGCATACGACCATAAATTGTGGCATCCGGCCTACCCAGACCAATAGGCTGACTAGCTTATACTTGTTCTTAGGGAACAAGTAATTATGTACATTGAGGAGATTTACAGTGCCAATCGAAATTAAGATGCCTGCCATAACCCCAGACTTTGATGTGGGTAATATTAGCAGTTGGGATAAAGCTGTAGGTGATAAAGTCGCCAAAGGTGACGTACTGGTTGCCATTGAAACTGATAAAGCCGTGATTGAAGTTGAAGCTGAAAGCGCAGGTATACTGGGACAAATTGTAATTCCTGCAGGCACTGATGATGTGGCCGTGCATTCGTTAATTGGGTACCTATTAATTGATAATGAAACCATTGCAGACCTGCCTAATGCGCCGGCAGCAGGTCAACCTGCAGCCACTCCTGAAGTGCTGGACGTTAACCCAGAAAACGCCTCTAGTGCGGCTGTAACATCTGCACCCGTGATAACACAAGCCAAAGAACTCGATGACAAACAGCCCCAACGGTTATTTGCCAGCCCCCTTGCTAGGCGTATTGCAGATCAACATCAAGTCGATATACATGCACTCAAGGGACGAGGACCCCGAGGTCGAATTTTACGTGCAGACGTTGAGCATGCTTTGAGCACAAAGGGACCTGACGCCATATTGGCATTGCCTGCGGCGTCGCAATCGAGTCAAGTCAAACACAACCAAATACGTAAAGTGATTGCTCAGCGTCTGGTTGCATCGAAACAGAAAATCCCTCATTTTTACCTTTCTGTAGATTGCGAAATAGATAGCCTTAAAAGCATGCTTAAAGAGCTTAACGCTAATGCGCCTAAAAGCCTTAACAGCACTACAGGTAGTAAAGAAGCCACTTACAAACTCACCATTAATGATTTTTTGGTGAAGGCTGTTGCTAAGGCGATGGAACAAGAGCCACAGGTCAATTCCAGTTGGACCGACACGGCCATGTTACACCATGAGGACATCGACATATCCATTGCGGTGTCTACAGATGCTGGCTTGATTACACCGATCGTTCGTCAAGCCAACACCAAAGGTTTAGCGAGTATTTCCACTGAAATTAGTCAGCTTGCGGCAACGGCACGCAATGGTCAGTTACAAGCGCACCAATATCAAGGGGGGGGGTTTACTATTTCAAACTTGGGCATGTATGGCATCGATAACTTTAGCGCTATCATCAACCCCCCCCAAGCGTGCATTTTGGCCGTCGGTGCTGGTAAACAAAAACCGGTCGTTAAGAATGGTGAGCTGGCAATTGCAACACTGATGAACTTGACGTTATCAGCAGATCATCGGGTTGTAGATGGTGCTGTGGGTGCGAAATTTCTAAGCGTGCTAAAGCGTTTTGTTGAATCACCTGCGCATTTAATGCTGTAGCTAACATAGTTTAGAACTTAGCGTGTTTTAGACAGAAATATACAATTGGATTGGGTATGAAAAGTTTTGATTTGGTGGTGATTGGTGGAGGTCCTGGCGGCTATGTGGCGGCTATTCGTGCTGCACAACTGGGTATGTCTGTAGCCTTGGTTGAGGCTGAAGATCTAGGCGGTGTATGCCTTAATTGGGGCTGTATTCCCACTAAGGCATTGCTTAAAAGTGCCGAACTAATCGATAAAATAAAGCAAGCTGACAAGTATGGTATTACGGTCAATGATTATAGTTTTGACTTAAGTAAAATGGTAAAACGTTCGCGTCAGGTGGCTAATAATTTAAACAAAGGCATTGGTCATTTGTTGAAAAAGAACAATATTTCGGTCATCTCTGGGATTGCTAAGTTGTTAGGGGCTGGAAAACTTGCCATTACTGCAACAGCGGATAGCAGCAAAGCCTCCAGTGAACTGCAAGCAAAGCACATCATTATTGCTACTGGTGCCACAGCACGGGCCATACCCGGCTTAGAACCAGATGGAAAGTATATTTGGAGTGCTCGAGATGCAATGACCCCAAAGCACCTGCCTAAGTCTTTGTTGGTTATGGGCGCTGGTGCCATCGGTATGGAATTTGCCAGTTTTTATAATTCACTGGGGGTGCAGGTAACGGTTGTTGAAGCCTTAAATTATGTATTACACGTAGAGGATGAAGAAATATCTAACTATGCTGCTAAGGCCTTCACCAAACGTGGTATTGATATCAAGGTTGCCACTAAGGTGTTAAAAATTGAACGTCATGAAGGTGGGTTAACGGTGCATCTTAATGGTGGGGATAACCCAGCAGATGCGCACCAGCAACTTGAGGTTGAATGTCTAATTTCAGCTGTAGGCGTGGTGGGTAATACGCAACATTTAGGCTTACAAAATACGTCCATTGAATGTGATAACAGCTTTATAAAAGTAGATCAGTGGCAGGCGACCCATGAAGCCAATGTGTATGCCATAGGCGATGTTGCAGGAGCACCTTGTTTAGCCCATAAAGCCAGTCATGAAGGTATGATTTGTGTTGAAAAAATTAATGGCCTTGAACACGTGCGACCCCTTAACAAAGCCCTAATACCGGGCTGTACCTATGGCAGCCCTCAAGTGGCTAGTGTAGGATTAACGGAAAATAAGGCGTTGGCAGCCGGGCACACGCTTAAAGTGGGTCGTTTTCCTCTGGCTGCCAGTGGCATGGCGGCTGCTAGCGGAGATACTGAAGGCTTTATTAAAACCGTATTTGATGCCGATACAGGAGAACTCTTGGGGGCTCATCTTATTGGTGCTGACGTGACTGAATTAATACAAGGGTTTGTAGTGGCTAAAAACATGGAAACCACAGAACAGGAACTGATGGATACCGTGTTTGCACACCCTAGTATTTCAGAAGCGATGCACGAATCTGTATTGGATGCTTACACTCGTGCCATACACATATAAATGCCCTATGCGCTTGCAGGATTAACGCCTTAACGCAAACGGGGTTTCACAGTAATACCAGGGAGTTACTCATGCCAACATACATTTATCAAACCATAGACGCTGGACCAAGCGGTGAATCTAGGCGTTTCGAACAGTTTCAAAAAATGAATGATCAAGCCTTAACTCACGACCCTGATACTGGTTTGCCGGTGCAACGAGTCATTACCGGTGGTATTGGCGTCAGGCGCAATGGTTTAAAGCGGACTACGGTGGTCAATAAAAAGAGCGCAGCAGCTACCGCCTGCGGCTGTGTTACCGGGTGCACACATCGCTAATAAACTAGTTAGTTAAAACCAGCCTTTGGCAAGGTGATATCATTACAGCCCACCCCAAATAGGCATCTGCCTTGGCCCAATGCAAAGCCATACCTAATGCCAAGGGGCTTTAATCTTACGGTTTATTTAATGATTACTGACCCATTATTCTATTTCTTTGCTGTGCCTGCGGTACTTATTTTTGGCGTCGCTAAAGGTGGATTCGGCAACGCCATTGGTGTGGTGTGCGTGCCTTTAATGGCCATGGCAGTGAGCCCCATGCAAGCGGCGGGAATTTTGCTGCCGATCTTGTGTGTCATGGATGTGTTTGCAGTACGGAAATTCTGGGGTAAGTGGGACTCATATAATTTGATGATTATGCTGCCAGCTGCCTTGGTTGGAGTGTTGTTAGGCAGTTTAACGTTTAGCTATTTAAACGAATCTCACGTGCGTTTAATTATTGGTCTACTCGCACTGGCATTTGCGCTCAATTTTTGGCTTAAGTCTGAGTTGTCAATCAAGCAACAACCCAACCGTATCAAGGGTGCCTTTTGGTCTACTGTTGCTGGCTTTACTAGTTTTGGTATTCATTCAGGCGGACCCCCTGTAAACTTTTACTTGATTCCACAAAAGTTACACCCCACCGTGTTTATGGGCACGTGTACCATATTTTTTGGCATTACCAACTATGTAAAGCTGATCCCCTATTTCTGGTTGGGGCAACTCGACAGTGAAAACTTACTGACTTCCCTGGTATTGTTACCTCTAGCTCCCATTGGTGTGAGCTTGGGTTATTACTTACACAAGCGGGTATCTCCCCTAAAGTTCTACCAAATTTTCAATTTTTTCTTGTTTATGACGGGCTGTAAACTGACCTATGATGGCCTCATTTTATTGTGAGCGTGGTGCCTGCTGAGATGATGCCCTATTAGCCTATACCCAGTTCTATGGGGGGTGCAGTACTGTGCCTCACTTCAAGTTTAGGGGCCAGTAACACTTTCTGTTTCGGAGCATCTTGATCTTCTATCGCATTGAGAAGTAAACGCGCGGCTTGTTGGCCCATTTGCTCCGCAGGCATAGTCACTGTTGTTAAAGCTGGGCTAAGCATTTCGGCAAACGGCATGCCGTTGTAACCCACAACGGATACTTGCTTAGGTACGTTAATATTGTTGGCTAACAAGTGTTGTATCGCACCCACGGCAATCAAATCATTGCCTGCGATGATGGCTGTTGCCTCACACTTTTTATTCAAGAAATCTTTAGCTGCCCCATTGCCTGCTTCAACAGTGAAGGCGGTGGCGTCAATAATGTCTACCCGTATATTTTGGGTGTGGCAATGCTGAATAAATGCTTGCTTACGCTTAACGCCCTGCAATATGTTTTGTGGTCCTGCAATATGAGCAATGTGGGTGTGGCCCAGTTCAACTAAGTGGCCTATTGCGAGTTGGATGCCGTGATTTTCATCATCCATAACTTGATGTATCAAGTGACCATCTTTAATAGAACGGTTCACTGTCACTAAGGGGATATTGTTATCAATACAGAAGTTAACGCTAGCATCCTGCAAGAAGGCACTGGCGATGATCACGCCGTCTACACGCCGAGAAACCAGCCTTCGCATTTCAATAATGGCTTGATCTTGTTCATTATTAGTAAACAAAGTAAAGATTACAAAGTCATGTTTAGCCAGGTATTCCTGTATGCCTTTAATAATGGGAGGGAATACTGGGTTAAGAATGTCGGGAATAATAACACCAACGGTATAGGTGCGCTGGTTGCGTAAACTTGCTGCTGCAATATCTATGGTGTAACCAAGCTTATCGGCAGCACGTTTTACTTTGTTAACTACGTCACTGCTGATCATGTTGCTGGTTTTTGGATTCAATGCCCTAGATACAGTCGAGGTGCTAATTCCCAGGTGCTGTGCCACATCTTTAATACGAACTCGACTACTCAATGATTAACTCCACATTAGTAAATGATAAACCACGCACAATTATTGCACATTTGATACAACAAAAGGAGAGTGATACATACACAATAGGACCTCCAGGCCCCAATTCGGCAACACTATACACCGAACCGAGGTATATTTATAGCGGGAAATTATAAAGCACACAGTTTAAAAAATGTATCACTGGGGGCTGTTATTTTTGCCTATATTTATTTTGATTGCCTTATTATTCACAAGCTCTACTTAGACTTTGAAACTTTTCAAAAGTCGCTGTCGGAAACTATCTGTATCGGCTAGTTTAAGTTGTCGTTGCTGTTTGTCCTCATAAACCTTAGACATGTTCTGAAACAGAATAACGACCAGCAGCAAGCCTCCCATATACATTTGTGCAATATAGGCTGGGGTGACGTTGAACACTAAACCCGTGTTGAGAAAGTTCACCGTCAAAACGCCGACAAAAGCCCCAACAACGCCACCTTTTCCACCCAGAACACTCACGCCACCAATAAAAGCGGCTACCGTGGCTGCCAAAAGCAAGTATTGTAGGCCTAAAGGTTGGGCTGTGCCCGAGCGCAAACCGATAATAGCACCACCAATACCGGCACACAGGCCTGAGATGGCGAATACAATCATCATTGGGCGCTTTAAGCTTACTCCAGAGGCCACAGCTTCCTTACGTGCACCACCTATGGCATAAACCTCACGGCCGTATTTGGTGTAACGCATGAATAAGGCCACAAGCACAAATATTCCAAGCACTAAAAATGATGCAGGTGAGAAAATATAGAACATCTTCTCTTGAATGAAGTCTGGAATATCGAAGTCCGTTAACATCACCGTTTTTTCATCGGCCGCAAATAAAGTGATACCACGCAGGAGCATCAGTGTGCCCACAGTTAACACGATGGCACGCACCTTTAGGTAGGCGATAAAGAAACCTTGGATCAAGCCAATGCTGGTGGCTACTGCCAAGGCAATTAAGATGGCGTTGGGTGCACCAATTGAATCGGTTAATCGCACCACAATAACAGCCGACAAGGCTGCATTGGAGCCAATAGAGAGGTCAATTTCCCCAGCAATAATGCATAAGGTTAAGGCCAGGCCTACCAAGCCCAGTACAGCGAAGCGCTCCATGATGGCAAAACCAGTGTTAATGTTAAAAAACAAGGGTTCATAGATAGAGAAAAAAGCAAACACCAAGGCAGACAAGAGAATGGCAAAAGTCAAATCAGGGTCGTTACTGGTGATTTTTTTAAGGTTGAAAGATGTCATGTTGTTAGCCCTCAGAGCGGTTGTCTCTACGTATGTAAGCAAATACTAAAATACTGAATACAATCATAAGTCCTACGGATAATACCCGAGGTCCGCTATTGTAGCCTTGCAACACCATCATGTTATCTACAGCCGAGATAAAGACTGCACCTAAGCTAGTTCTCAAGGTAGAACCGTAGCCACCCATAATTGAGTTACCAGCCACCATGACGGTGGCAATCACTAAAATAGTGAAGTCGCCACTCGAACCAAATTCAGAAGAAAAGTAGTTCGCTTGAGCGCTAGACATCTGGGCAGAAAACGCCACCGCAACAATGGCACAGCACACTGACGCAATCATGCACACTTTGATAGCCATGCTTCTGTTCTCGTGGCCAGTAGCTTTACCTGCCGCCCGATTGGCGCCGATCAAATACACTTGGCGTCCAAAGCTGGTTTTGCGCAGCACTAACTCGGCTATTATAGCGATGACAATAAAGGTGATGGTGATATTAGGTATGCCCATCACAGAGCCAGTACCTAACCACTCAGCGTCATTGGGACGTCGAAAAGAAATCACCAAGTTATCGCTCCACCAACTGGCAATGCCATACAAAATACCTGCAGCACCTAAGGTCACCACTATTGGGTTGCCCCCTCTACCGATCAGTAAGCCTTGTAAGCCACCTGAAATCATGGCAACCGCTACAGCGCCAGCCAGTGAAATGACAAAGCCAAAATCATGAGACATACTCGTGGCGAAAGTGATAATACACAGGGCTGCTGTTTCTTTCATGGATAACAGAAAGAAATTACCTGATAAAGTAACAAAGGTCAGTCCAATCCCCATGATGCCCACCAAAGCGGCGTCACGCACGATGGTTTTAATATTAAATAGGGTTAAGTAATTGTGTGTTGTGATGGCAAAGCCGATAAACACCAAAGCAATAATAGCTAAAAATATATTTAAACCATTTTGGTTGAGTATGGCTATGGCTGTGCTTTGCCCAGCCCCTGGCGAACGTTTACTGTCTGCAGCAGCGCTCATGATGCCTCTCCCGCTAATTGTAAGAAGGATTCAGGTTTGGTGATTTCTTTGAGAATGTTTTCAGTGTTCACCTTGCTACCCTCTAGTTCACTGGTTAATGCACCCTTGTAAAAGGTGAGTACACGGCTGGGTAGTTCAGATATTTCAAGCAGGTCAGTAGAAGCTATGATAATGGATACCCCTGATTCTGCGAGTTCTGCAAGCTTCTGATAAATTTCTGCACGTGCTCCTACATCCACGCCACGGGTGGGTTCGTCTACTAGCATTAGCCCAGGGTTAATGGAAAGCCATTTACCCAATGCTACTTTTTGTTGGTTGCCACCGCTTAGAACTGACGCTTCGTGGGGCAGACGGTTGGGGTCTATGGTAAAGGAATCGGCGATGTCCGCACTTACTCTGTCGCTTTTGGAGGTGTTAATGATGCCTTTATCAGAGATGCGTTTTAGGTTGGGGGAGGTTAAG
>Ga0209709_10002534_pt1 | contig 15831 bp, 29 predicted proteins | sample ArcticOcean_MG_C_2_FD_187435 | JGI IMG/M metagenome (GOLD analysis project Ga0209709, IMG submission 187435) | Marine microbial communities from western Arctic Ocean - ArcticOcean_MG_CB4_136 (SPAdes) (version 2) | ecosystem: Environmental > Aquatic > Marine > Oceanic | place: Arctic Ocean... | reverse complement strand
ACCCACTGCTGTGGAGGTTCCACAGGGGAGGATGCGTGAGATTGTGTGGGAGAAAAATGTGAGGGAAGGTTTTACCATCTGACATTAGGGACGCAATCGGTTGAGGGAAGGTTAAATGTGGAGTTTGGTTATGAGTGAGTCCTACTTCTGTGTATTTTCTTTGTAAAAAGATGTTCAAACTCTTTTGGGATGAGTTCAAACTCTTTTTTTTGGTGTGTGAATTGAGGGTAATAGGTGATGTTTAATCTGCCTGTTTTTCTCTTATTTTTCATATTTTGATATGAGGTTTTACTATACTATATGTATTTTGAAATTACCGTTCTTCTGCCCTTATTACCGTTCTTCTGCCCCTCGGAAGTGGGAATTGTGCGGAAAATGCTTCGCAGTAGTCCGTTTAGAGGGAGGGGACAAAATTACCGTTCTTCTGCCCCCCGGATTTTCAAAACTACCGTTCTTCTGCCCTTTTTTGGCTTCAAAAATACCGTTCTTCTGCCCTTTTTCTAAACCAATCCTTTATTAAGGGTGAAATAATTGGATATAATATGGCGAAACGAAGGGGCAAGAGGCAACAATTTACAAGACAAGTGAGAGCGAGTATCAAAGTGTTCTTACGGGGCGTTGAATTCGCCACTATGAAGGAGATATGTGCTTATGCAGTTGCAGACAATACATTAGAGGGGTTGAGTCCCGTAAATCGCCGTGCAGTAGCATTTACGGTGATGAAAGCCCCTGTGTTTCATTCATTCAAAACTGTGAATGCTGTGAAGTGTGGTGCGTCTTCCACCAAGAGGCCACTAACCCTGTGGAAAGTGAACGAAGGCTATGAAGAATTTGTTCCCTTCAAGAAGGATTAGATACTTCTTCGGAGAATGGTATGTTCATGGTGGACATAGAAGTGGTTATCGCACCGTTCATTTCCTCACTTAATAGAGGGACTCCTGTGGAGATGTTGCTTGAACCAATTATGGACGAGAATCCCGACTTTGATGAAAAAGAAGTCAAGAACGCCCTTTTATCTCATCTAAAACCTACTGTTATTCCGATAAAATCGGTTTCAAGGGCCGTTAAACCCAAAATTAACACTTCAAAATATAGGGACACATTGACATTAAAGCAATATCGTAAAGTCATTCAATGTTTGACTGATATAGTGGAAATAGTGGATAAATCGGGTCAAGGAATTAGTAAAACTAAGATTTTACTTATTTTACGAAGGGAATCTTCATATTGGAGGCCGAAATATACCCTATGGTTGCACGAATTATGTAATATGGGGGTAATTCAAAGCGACCATAATGGTGTGACTCCACTATACTATTCACATGATGCGTATGTTCAAAATAGAGAAAGAGAATTGCATCGGAGAATTGCTGAAGCATTACAAATTCATGGACAAATGACCATGACTCAATTAGCCATTAAGATTGGACGCAACGGTGGAAGCAATCGTTCTCAAGTATCGCTTGCTCTTGAAGACTTAGAGCGTGAAGGGTTTGTGACAACCGGAGATAGAAACCGTTGGTTGTGGGATATGTGAAAGTAGGAATTGTAGGGTTGCATTGGCCTCCCGATTGGGGCGGTGCGGAAAGATATATCAGCAAGGTTGTGGATGCGTTCAATAGAAGGGGCGTGGAAACATGGGGAATTACACCACGACCTGCTGAAGATGATAAAGATAATGGCACACAATATGTTCACAGAATTGGAGATACGGTTTTTGGTATTGATGATAGCAAAAGAATGTTAGAATGGTGGGGAAAATTGTATGTTCATGTTGAACAAGAACATTATACCCATATTATTTTTAATAATTGTCATGTTCATGCGTGGGCATTTAGAGATGTTTTTGCACGATTGAAGGATATGGGAGTAAAAGTAGGTGCATTTCATTTTGATGTAAAACCGACATTATTGCATCCGGTTGTTGAAAATTATAAGAACAACGAAGATTGGGACGAAGCCATAAAGCCGGTTTTAGAGGCGCAACAATCGTTATTTGAGATAGATAACCCTTTATTTCACGACATCCACCCATATTACATCATCAATTCTCCATTATTTTTCCGACCCGATTTTGTAATTTCATGTAGTGAATGGGTTGAACGATTTATTGACCCCTTGAATACGACACCAAAATTTGTCCTCCACCCAATCCTTGATGATGGATTGATTAACAAAGAGAAATTAGAACATAAGACAATTACAATGATAAATCCTCAATATCATAAAGGTCGCTCTTATATGGCTGATATTATTAACAATTATGCAAATCGTGATTGGACATATAGGGTATTGCTTGGAGGCTATGGTGGAGAAAAAGAAGAATTTAAGCAGATGATTGCAGATTCATGGGCAGTTAATGAGGGCCGAGTGGAGATTCTTCACTATGTTGAGCGCATGGAAGATGTTTGGGAATCAACAGATTTGTTCATTTTCCCAAGTCGTTTTGAGGGTTATGGAATGGCGGCAGTTGAACCTATGGTTCATGGAGTCCCTGTTATGGTGCAAAATTACCCTGCTGTAATAGAGGCGGTTGGCGAGGGGGCAATTGTTATGCCTTATGAGTGCAACAGCGCAGAATGGGTGGAAACTATTGAAGAATTGCTCTTTGATGATGAAGATTATGGAGAAATTCAGCAAAAAGGTTATGAACAAGTTAGATACCTAAAGGAGAGAGAGGATGAAGAAATGACACTTTTAATTCAATTTATGGAGAAATTAGTATGAAGACAGCATTGATAACAGGTGTAAATGGGATGGATGGTAGCCACTTGGCTGACTTCTTATTGAAGAAGGACTATATTGTATATGGAATGGAACGCCGTTCTTCTGTAAAAAATAGAATAAATACAGGCCATCTTGAAAGACAGGATAATTTTCATTTTATCACGGCAGACATGACTGACCAAAATTCACTCTATCGTGCATTGAGAACCACTAAACCCGATGAGGTGTATAATCTCGCCGCACAATCTTTTGTAGGTTCCTCATGGAACATTCCAATGCAAACAAGTGATGTAAATGGATTGGGTGTTTTGAGAATGCTTGAGGCAATTCGTGAATATGAAAAAGATATAGGCAAGCGAGTAAAATTCTATCAAGCCTCAACAAGTGAGATGTTTGGAAAAATGGTGGAAAACCCTTCAAAAGAAACCACCCCCTTTTATCCTCGTTCCCCCTACGGTGTTGCCAAACTCTATGGTTATTGGATGGTGAAAAATTATCGTGAATCTTATGGGATGTTTGCCTGTAATGGAATTTTGTTCAATCACGAAGGAGAAAGAAGAGGTATTGAATTTGTTACCCGAAAGATTTCCGATGGTGTAGCCAAAATAAAGTTAGACCTTGCTGACTCAATTGCTCTTGGAAATCTTGATGCGAAAAGGGATTGGGGCTACGCACCCGATTATGTGGAAGGTATGTGGTTAATGATGCAACAAGATGAACCCGATGATTTTGTTCTTGCTACGGGAGAATCACATTCAATCCGAGAATTTTTAGATATTGCATTTGATGAAGTGGGAATTGATGATTGGGAAGATTTGGTGGTTATTGACCCTCAATTTTTCCGACCTGCGGAAATCGAAGTATTGAGAGGCGATGCAACAAAAGCCGAGAAAATCTTGGGTTGGAAACCTAAAACCTCGTTTGAGGAATTGGTGAGGAATATGGTGAGGAATGATTTAGATTTGTTGAACATCAATTAGGTGGAAGATTATGAAAATAATTACAATGACCGCATGGCGCAGACCCGATTATTTTTCTCAAGTGCTAAAATCTCTTGAAGACGCAGATGGAATAGAGGATTATTTTGTTTTGATTTCTCTTGATGGCGGATATGAAGAGGAACAAGACAACATGGTGGAAATACTGAAACAATGTTCATTAAATTATGAAGTAATAATTCACAAAGAGAATCTCGGTTGTGCAGGGAATACAGGATTTATTCTTAGTGAAGGATTCAAAAGAGCAGACCGAGTAATTCATTTTGAAGATGATACCGTTCTCCACCCCGACTGTTTGAGATTCTTGGAACACAATTTAGACAAATACGAAGATAATGATGATATTTTCTCAATTACGAGTTACACGAACTCACAATGGAACGATATTTGCTTGGATGGTGATTGGTTAGAACCGCAATTAGTCGGAATCCGAGATAGGTTCACTTGTCAAGGGTGGGCTACTTGGAAAAGAGTATGGGAAGAAATTGATGTTTGGTTTGGAGTAACTTTCAAAGATACTATGCCAAATCCCATACCACAGGGAGATGAATTCTTGAATCATGTGGAATTAGATGATAAAGGTTCATGGGCGCATCCAATGGCTCATTATTGGCGAAATGGTCGTTACGAAATAGCACCCCACACATCTTTTTTACAAAACATAGGAAAAGACGATGGCTTGAATACTTACGATATGCTCTTTCATTCTCAAATTGAAACTTCTATGTTCAAGCCCGCACAAAGAGTTAGCGAATTTGATACAGATTTCGTGGATGATTTTTTAGAAGAATTACAATGAAGGTATAAATACCTGTTTTGATAAGTGATTCTTATGTTGATGATAGGCATACAGCGAAGCGACAAATATCCGGCTAATGAATCGGAGATTTTATCATATTTTAATGAAATAGGGTATGATTGTGATGATGACTTTATTTTTAACAAAGTAGGAAAAATTGGTTATCTCATTATGGATGAGGCTAATTATATCGTATTTCGTGAAGAAAATCATGTAGGAGTATTCACAGATTCAGTTATCACTTACATTCGCACATTAACAGAATTTGATACAATAACCGTCAAAGAGAATGAAGATGATGCAGATTTCGTCTTTATTGGAAATGCCGCAGAATTTATTACCTATTGGGATGAAATGGGGGAAGGGGAAGAATGAATTGCAGATGGTGTGGTAGTCTAATACTTATGAACATCGCTCATAGGCACGGTGTCTGTATTCCTTGTATGAAGAAGCACAAAGAAAAGGAGGCTTCAAAGAAGCAAAAGAAAAGGGAGGCTAAAAAATGAAGTGCAATTGTGAAGGAAGGATTTACGAATTAACGGCCACCGATTACATTCTATGTATTGAATGCGGGTGTCAATATCCTATGACGGAGGGACAAAATAGTGAAATGTGAAAAATGTCGCCGTGAAATGACTCTTATTGGCCCATTTGTATTTGCGTGTCCATACTGTGATAGTGAAGGAGATGGTGGGGGCGTATGTCTTGTTGAATAAACTTAGAGAATATGGATTGAGAGCCACTCAATTTGTTCTTGGTATGGATGGTATATTACACCTTGCAGAAGTGGCTTCGGCAATTTATGAAGAGGCATGGACAACTGCCACATTAACAGGTATTCATGCTTTATTTTTCTTTTTGGGTGTCTATCTTATTGGGCATGACCATAGCCACCATAGCACACATGAAGTAATTGACCAAAAACTCTAAATACCACCCCTTCCACGCATTTTCATTCCATGATATACGAATTTGACGATGACGGCAACATGATGTGTTGCGAAAAGGGCATGACATACCACTTTGAGCGTGAGCAAGACGATAGGGAATTCAGCCAACCATCATATTCCCGTAGTATGGCGGATAAATGGATTTGTGAAGTTTGTAATTTCACCCTTCCATCTCGCAGATATTCCGATTGGTTCGGAAGTGGCGATTTACACCAAGAAGTAGCAGACTATCTTGAAACAAATGCTGAAAAGGAGGGTATGCCACTCCGTATTCTCTTTGATGGCTACATGGCTTGTTTGATATATCCTACTGATGTAGTAGTATTCGGATATGATGGTAATGAATATACTCACTCTTTTCACTTTACTAATGAAGAACCAAATCGTCAACCATTCATCTCTCAAGTGCTTGGTTTGGACACATTGACTCTTGTTGATGAGGAAGAATGACCGAATTCTTTTTATACCTGTTGGTAGTGAGAGTAAATTACTGAAAGGTGAATATACATGGGGATAAAGACATTAGAAGAAATGAAGTGCGGTTATTGCAGTAAGATTGGGCATACGGCACGGAGTTGTGAGTCAAAAAAGACTCAAATTGCGAATGATAACGAAATGCAACGCCGAAGGGATAAGGCAAAAGCCAAGAGATACACATTTCAAGACCACAAGGCAGTTAAACCTTTTTTATCCATTATGACGGCAGAAGGTAAAGAAGACTGTTTGAATGGCCGTTTAGTCAAGAGCGCACATTTCAAGACAGCCGTTAAGCCGGAAACTGCAATTTGTGAAACCGTAATTGAGCCATTTTTGGTAAGTGTCGGGGAGCATTGTGGTGAAGACTCTCCATTTGTTCGTGAACCAACATTTGATACCGTTCATCGTAAAAAGAGGCATTTAGATTATTTACTTAAACTTGGAAATCGTCAATGGTTGATTGAGGCTGAAGCCCCAAATAAGACACATATTGGTAAAAATCAAATTGAAGAGTTTTTGCATTCCGTTCCTAATGTTTCTCATTATGGATATATTGTGACGGATGGCTACCATTACCACATTTGTAAGCCGAATTGTGGAGATGTTATAGAGTGGGAACATATTACCATTAAGCAAAAGAGAAAACTGTTTAAGCGCATCACAGGGCAACGAATGTCTGTTTGGTTTTATTTTATGGCTTTTATGACTCCGGTAGCCTTCGCTATTAACACATTCTTGCTTTGAATAAGGGGAACATAGCCATGATTGACTTCTGTTTCATTAGTTTGTTAATTTTACTCTTTGGATTGGCTTATGGCGAAGACCAAACCTTTTATTAACCTGTTGCACCTCCCAAGTGATATGAGCGAATTTGCTATAACCTTCTTGGGCGAGCAGGTAATTCCCTGTAAGAACAATGATTGCACGGTTGATACCTTTAGGATGCGACTTTATTTGGATTCAACCCCTAATGGAAAACCCGAATGGTCAATAACGAAGGTCAATCCTATGTGTCCTTCGTGCAATATGAATAATTACGATGTTAAGGGGTGGGGCATTTGAGTCAATACTATTTAGGCGACCCTTGCTATGTCATTCCCGATGATGAATGGGGTGATTTCTGTTCTATTCTGCGTGATGATGGAGAAGAGTTTGAATACAAAGGTGAAACCTGCGTAGTCATAGGCACAGGTGGCGATGGCGACTTCGGTGGCCTCTCCGTTGATGCAGGGATTATTGGTTGCATTCCGGTTTCTCTTTGCGACCCTGTTTCTTTGAAGCACACAGTTATCAATGATGCACGATTGGTTGATTCTTTTGTTTCATTAGAAGAATACAATGGTTTTATTGTCATTGATGGCGAACCACTTGGCGCAGGTTATTGCGAATGTCGCAATTGTAGTGGCAATAATGACCCCCTCGCAGAACACGAATTAGAGGATTGTAGGTCTTGCGGCACACCCGTAAAGTATGATTGTCAATTTGAAGGTGTGGATGGTAATTATTATTGTTCCGAAGATTGCGCCCCTGAACCTGTCTGCGATTACTGCAATAACAATTGTGATGAAGGCGAATCTGTCTGCGATGATTGTCGCCACCACACCGTTTGCGGGTGTGAGAAAGACGACCCCGAAGATGAAGAGGGTTCTTGCATAGATTGTAGGAAACCTTAATAACCTGTTCAAATGTGGTGTAGGTATGGAAGCACAGATTACCTATGGCACAACGATACATCACGATGGGACAATTGCCAAATTTGAGGGTTGGACATTTGAAACCGAAGAAGAATTTTGGAATCAATATGATTTAATCATGGAGAATAACTCCAAAAAATATACGATTTCCGCAGAAGTGGATGGATTTTCAATTTCAAGAACCGAATGGATTAAGGTTTCTCAATATCGTGAGGAAGTGAAAATCAATGGGTAAAAGTCTTTGTGCTATTGATTGTGAACGCTGTGGTGATATTTGCTACTATGGTTCAATTCTTTGCATGGTTTGTAAGGAGGCTATTGAGAATGAAGAGTAATGGCACATGGCGACAACGAATGATTGACATGGTATTGCGCCGAAAAGATGAACACCTTGATGGTTTTGCCGATATTGATGAACCCATCGTTTTGTCTGAATTACAGAAGAAACTCTCAAAGGATAAAGTCAATTTCAAAGGAATTGATGAGGAAGAATAATGGAGGCGATGAAAAATGGATGAGTTAAAATTTCGGATTGAAACCGAAGAATGTATTTACGAAGAATGGGTTCTTGATTGAGAACCTTTATCAAGGTGTTCGGCACATAGCCATGTATGGCGAAAAATAGTTGGGCTTGTCCCGAATGTCAGGTTGAAACACATTTCAAAGGATTGTGTCGTAATTGCACAGAATATGATACAGAAGGACAGCCTACAAAACCTGTTCAGCGTATGCGTATGAATTATACACCCACAACCAACAATCCCCACACTCTTTCTAAAAATGATTTCTTGAATGCACGAAGGCGAAAACCAACAAAGAAACAGATAGAAGCCATTAAAGAGCAATTTAATGCACAATCAAAAGCAATTCACAATGAACACGAATGCGGAGATGATTGCGACCACGATGATTTCCAAGAAGTCGGAGAGAGTATAGGAAGTGAAGAAGAATGAAGTGCATACGACCTATGAAGCATAGACCCGAATTTGAAGGAAAGAAAGATTGCATTCAATGTGAGTTAGAATTGAAGGAGGCGAAGAAAAATGAATGAAAGATTACTTGAAGAATGGTTTGAGGATATGTTGGATGATTGCTACCAAGAGGTAGTGATTGCAGGTCTTTCTTATTCGGCATCAGTAGCCTTCAAGAGAATAGACCCTATTGCTTACCGAGTCGGTATGAATGACTATGAATCATCCCTCCGTGCAGATTATGAGCAGTATGGTTCATACGCAGAATTATTTGCAGATGAAGAGGAATAGTTATGGGCATTCATGGCGAAATGCGGGCATGGCGCAAACATTTGAAAAATAATCGCAGAAAGAAATGTATTTCTTGCCATAAATACCACAAGAATAAACTTTTTCTTTGTTCTGATTGTATTTTGATGGAGAGTGAACACTCTTGAAGAATGTATTATCGCTCTTTGATGGGATTTCTTGTCTTCAAATTGCGTTGGAAAGAGCAGGTATTGATTATGAAAATTATTATGCTTCGGAAATAGATAAACATTGTATTACTATTACGCAAAAGAATTATCCCAAGACAATTCAAGTAGGGACTGTTTGCGATTTAATCAAATTTGTTTCTTTACCTGCGGATATTGACCTCTTAGTAGGAGGCTCACCATGTCAAGGATTTTCTTTAATGGGAAATCAATTGAATTTTAATGACCATAGAAGCGAATTATTCTTTGAATATGTGCGAATTTGGAAATTATTGAAACCTAAGTATTTCATTTTGGAAAATGTAAGAATGAAAAAAGATATTCAAGATGCAATTTCCGATATTTTGGGTGTTCAACCAATTGAAATCAATTCTGCTTTATTTTCGGGTCAAAATAGGCGGCGTTTGTATTGGACAAACATTCCAAATGTCGTTAAAAAGTTAGCGCAGAAACTTGGTCATCATACACTAATTACGGGAAAAAGCCTTCTAACTGACCAAACCTACGAAATCGCTACGGTAAGGAAGGGAAATCCCCGTCAAGTCGTGAAACCTGCTACTGACAAATTACCTTGTCTAACTGCTTCTTACTACAAAGGCATAAATGCAGATGGAAGGCCGGGAAAAGCGAAATCTTTTGGAGATTACGAAATAGGAAAGATAGAAATGCTTTCACCTGTTGAATGTGAAAGGATGCAGACTGTTCCCGAAGGATATACCGAAGGTGTCGCTAAGACTCACCGATACAAAGCATTAGGAAATGGTTTCACCGTTGATGTTATAACATTTATTCTTTCTTGTATTCCCTGAACTTCAGAAAATAATTGACACATCTCCGAAAATAATCGGAATTTTTAATCACTCACAATAATATGAGCAACGATACATTTAGGAAAAGACCGATTCTTGGAAGGAGAGTATTAGTTCCTATGAACAGGGATAATATGGATTCTAAAGCAGATGTTTATGTCGCTGAAAATGGTGAGCCTATTGAACGGATTAAAACCGTTGAATCACTTGTATTAAGGTATGAATCAAACATCATTGTATTTACTCCTGATAATGAGCCTATGACTTTTGAGATTCGTGAGGCAATTCGCAAATGGACACATGAAGAGTTGTTCGTATGAACATATAGATACTTATTTCAACAAAGGATAGATATGCCTAATCAAAGGGATTTGCTAATTCATCATTTTAATACGACTGACACTATTTCAGGGGTTGAGGCTGCATCCATTTACAAAATCCGTTCCCTTCCTCGCAGAATAATGGATTTGAAGTTAATGGGTTATGAATTTACAAGCGAATGGCGCAAAGACCCTACGGGACAGCGATATAAGCGATATTCTTTAGTTTCAAAACCAAACAAGGTGTGATAAAATGAAGTCATTTATTACTCATTACAGAAGTTTCCGAAATCATCTCATTGAAGAGTGTGGGGATATGGAAGAAGATAATATCCTTTTATTGTATTCCCTATACCTTGAACATAAGCACACCGTAGTCCACCCATTTTCAGGTCTTGAAGCCATTTTCAAACAGTTTTCTTCCTTCGTTGACCCAACAGACCCCGATGATGAATCAAATGACGATGACCCTTTTGCGAATACAAGTGGTGTATAAATATGAAAGATGACACATTTTGGAAATTGAAAATAAGCGAGTATTGTAAATCATTCGGATTTTTCCGCAAACAATTTATCGCAGAAACAGGGATAGAAGACGGTGAGGTAATTGAGCAACATTGGCATCATCTTATTGAATCCGTTTGTGATTGCGAAGGCTGTCGTGAAGATACAGATTGCACAATTCATATCGCTTGTGAAGAAGATACTTACGGCGAATAATCGCAATCCTTTTATACCCGTTAGGAGTGGGAAACATATAGGGATGAGTGATATGGCGTTTATGAGTTTTGAAACCAAGCAAGATTGGAAAGATTATCAAGACAGAATGAATGATGCCATGTGGGGTGTTTTCGCTAAAGATGCACCCGAAGGTGGTTATTGGGAATTAGTCTATTTCACCAAGTTTCTAAGTCGTTTTTACATGATGGATGGAGAAGCCATTCTAAGTGTTTTGGACAAGCCTTACAGATGGGATGGGGAATACAGGATTTACAAGCAGTTTCAAAAATTAGTGGATGGCGAAACCGATTCGGACACCCTTCACACGATGGAAATATGGAATTTTGATGAATTAGAAGAGGCGATGAATAAGTCGGATTTTAAGGAAAAATACTATCAAGAACTTACTCGGTGGTCATAATGGATTTGAGAATAATATCTCTTGATATTGAAACAGCGAATCTTGATATGGATGCCGAAGGATTGGCCTTTGACGACCCGAAAGGATGGCGAACAGCCGTTGTTTGTGTCCACGATGCAAAACGAAATATCACCACTACTTATGTTCACCCCGATATGGTGGATAAAGTGGCTGAAACTGATGGGTATTCTAACCTTCATTCTTTCAATACATTGGAATCCCACCTCCATAAGTGGCGGAGTGATGGTTATACATTATTGACTCACAATGGATTGGGTTTTGATTTCCCTATTATTTCTAAATCCCTTGAGGATGGAGGTGTAGGTGGTTGTGCATCCTTATTGAAGAAGTGGCCGAAAGAAACCATGATGGACACCTGTGCCGTCTTGTCAAGGGCAACGGGTGAGCGATACAGGCTTAATCATTTGATTCATGGGCTTCTTGGCGAAGAACAATCAAAACTTATGGATGCGGCTAATGCCCCTAAAGAATGGGCGAAAGGGAATTACGAAGATGTAATTCGTTATTGCATTGATGATACGCAGAAAACTCTTGCAGTATTTTTGACCGCAGGAAATGAAGGTGAATTCCGTGCGATTGGAAAAGAATCTTATCGCCCCGTTCCCCTCAAGGAATTCATGACCGCATGGGCAGATTCATGGGAACATTGAAATAGCCATTCCGTTAATTGGTAGTTATGGTTAATTGCCCTACTTGTGGTTGGGGGATGCGAAAGCGTAAAGAATACGATATGGGTGGCTATATTTTTGGTCATTATGATTGTAAAGACAGTTGCCCCACACAATTGACTATCAAGTGTCCGACTAAATGGATGATGGAAACGGGGCGGTGGGAATAGTGTTTCCGGTTCACGATGGTTTTGTGCGTCTTGTTGATGCGATGGGTGATGATTCGGCAGTAGTGAGGGCGGCGAGAGTTTCCTATGGAAATGAGAGTAAGGGAAGGGATGCAGACCAAAAATTGATTCATTATTTGATGAAACATAATCATGGAACGCCCTTTGAACACATTGTTTTTACTTTCCACATTCGCTGTCCAATTTTCGTAGCCCGCCAATGGTTTAGACATAGAATTGGGTCATTTAACGAGATTTCGGCACGATATACGGAATTAGATACCGGGTTCTTCGTTCCCACACTACTGCGGCAGAACAAAACTTCCAATCATCAAGCCTCTATTGAAGGAGATTTTACCGAAGAGGAAATTCAGTCTATGATGAGTGAATACAAATATGCTTTAGAAATTGTGGAGGACACTTACCATTCACTTCTTAAAAAGGGCATGGCGAGAGAACAGGCGAGAGCGATTTTGCCACTTGGAACATATACCGAATTTTATTGGACAGTAAATCTCCGTTCATTATTTAATTTCATTCGTTTGAGAACTGCCGAAGATGCACAAGAGGAAATGAGAGATTATGCTAACGCCATTAAACTCATCGCAGAAGAACAAGCCCCTTGTTGTTTTGAGGCTTTAGAAAGCGAAGGTTAATAAACGGGTTCAAGTAATAGGTGAGTATATGGAACCTACAACCTCATTATTTTTATTCAATCTTTTCACAATCGGTATGCTTGGTTGGTTGTTTTTCTATTTCTATTCAATGTTTCATGCTATTGCTGATTTGAACGATGCTCTAATCGCCATTATTCAAAGGGTGGAAGATAAAGAGGATATGGAAGGGCAAATGAAATTATCTGATTTCATAGAAGAAGAATGAGGAATAGTTATGGTTCGGGGAATTGATTTAGACAGATGGTTAGATGCCATTAGCGCAGACATTGATAAATGGGAGGTCAAAAATGGCAGAACATTTATGGATGATATGTGGAAGAATAAGAAGGGTGTATTGGAAGGGTGGTTTGACCGCCATAAGAGGGTAATGGAGTTTGTAAGAACCTTTACTTCGGCAATAGCCGCCATCGCTTCAACAATTGTTCTTTTGAAGGTGTGGTAATGAAAAAGAGGGACATTTACAGACCTATTTTTGGTCTATTTTGCTTACAACCTCCGACAGTATTATGGTGTTATTTGACCGACATTCCATATTGGTCTAATCTTGGATTATTTAGTCTAATTACTACTGTTTATCTTATGCCGGTTTATGCTTGGTATGAGCGAAGATATGATATAATAGAGCAAATGCCCGAAGATAAGGTGGGGTGGCCGTATTGAACATACCCGACCCATCCAAACCACCATTCCCAAGTATAGAGCCATCTTGGAAAGATGATGAACGGCTTAGGATTCTCATAATGACTGTCAATGCCCTCACAATAAAGATTGATGAGTTAGAAGAACGAATCCGGCAATTAGAGGGGTAATCGTCATGGGTTGGAAAGAAAAAGAGTGGAAAAAGAACAAAAGGCATGAGGAACAGGATTCTCCAAAAGAATTTGAGATAGAAATGTTGCGAATGCAAGGCTTAATTTTGTGCGAAGGGTGCTTAACTGCGTATTCATTATATCAGTCAAAATGTCCTACTTGTGAAAAACCTAATAAGACTCATTACCCTGCAAAAGTGTGAACACTTATTAAGGTAGTATTCCCTTTAGATAGACATGGCACTTAATGTTGTGAACCTGTTGGCGACTTCTCGCTTTGCTGAATATATTGACCTTGACCATTTCTCCACAGAAACGGAATTGGATTTTGACCCCGACAGATTTCCGGGAATGACTTTCAAAATTGCAGACCCGAAAGTTTGTGCATTGATTTTTCGTAGTGGTCGCATCGTGATTACAGGTGCAAAGAAAATTGAGGATATTGAAACTGCTCTCGCCATTACTTTCAAGGCACTTACGGATAATGGTTGTGAATTGTGGGCTTCCTATGATTACTCAATTGGAAATGTTGTAGTGACCCATGATTTGAAGCGTGAATTGAATCTTGCACATTTAACTCTTGCATTACCTATGGCTCGCACAGAATGGGAACCTGAACAATTTCCCGGCCTAATTTACCGACTCGGTGGATTATCGGCTGTTTGTCTTATCTTCTCATCGGGAAAATGTGTAATTACCGGCAACAATTCTCTTGAGGATGCACAGACGGCTGTTGATACTTTGATAATTGACCTTGATGCAGTAGTGAGTGCATAAATACCCCTTCGGACAATGATTCACTTATGAAGTCCCTCCGTTCACCTCATTGGGATATTCAAAACCCGTCTAAGTCATGGACGGCAAAGGCATCGGATTATTCTAATGATTATACCATAGGTGGTCAAGTAGGACAGTCTAATACTAAGGGCAAACTCAATGACATCGTAAATCTATTTTATGACCGCTATCAAACGATTGCAGACATTCTTAGAAATCAAGCAGGATTTAAGGCATCGGGAACAATTAAGCAAATCCAAAAGGAGAAAAAGAAGGGGAGAAGTTACAATATAGTAGGCATTGTCCTTGATGTTAGAAGGACTAAAAGTGGCGGTAAGATGGTCACAATGGAGGATTTAACTTCCACAATGGATGTTTTCGTTAGAAAAGATGACCCGGCTTCTGCAACAATCTTCAAAGACGAAGTGGTGGGTATATCGGGAAAATTCAGCGATGACGGAAGAATGTTTTGGACAGACAATGTAGTTTATCCTGACATTTTACCTAATCATCAAAATAAAGGTGGGGCTGATTTTGACCCTGTTTCTATTGCGTTCATTTCCGATTTGCACATGGGTTCAAATCAATTCTTAGAAAGTGAATGGGATAAGATGATGGCTTGGATGAATACTGATGATGAAACAGCACAGAATATCAAGTGGTTAGTGCTTAGTGGAGATGTGATTGATGGAATAGGAATTTATCCCGGCCATGAAGAAAATATCTGCATCGCTAACTCTTTTGACCAATACGAAATGTGCGCTCGGAAATTGGATGAATTACCTGACCATATTACGCCGATTTTACTACCCGGAAATCACGATGCGGTTCGTCCCGCAGAACCTCAACCAATGCTTGAACCATCCGTGCAAAAGAAATTTAATTCCACAATTCATGTAGGCAACCCCGCAAGAATTGAGTTATCGGGAATTGATGTGCTTTCTTATCACGGAAAAGGAATTGACGATATTGTTCCGAGAGTGGAAGATGTAACTTATGAAAAACCTCAAGAAGCGATGAAACTAATGCTTCAAAAACGCCACCTTGCGCCTATGTGGGGTGAACGAAATGCTCTAAGCCCCGAAGAAGAAGACCAAATGGTTATCAAAAACCCTCCTGATATATTCGTCACAGGCCATACACACGCTCATGCGACAGAATGGCATCGTGGAATACCTCTCGTAGTATCATCAACATTTCAAGGAGAAACAGATTTCATGCAAATGATGGGATATAAGCCTAAAATGGGTTATTTGTCCGTGTATAACATCCAAAATCGTCAATTTAGAATCGGTCAATTTGCAGACAATCCTTAAATACTACATCCTCTTCGGCATTATAACGGAGATG
>Ga0209709_10002533_pt1 | contig 15833 bp, 14 predicted proteins | sample ArcticOcean_MG_C_2_FD_187435 | JGI IMG/M metagenome (GOLD analysis project Ga0209709, IMG submission 187435) | Marine microbial communities from western Arctic Ocean - ArcticOcean_MG_CB4_136 (SPAdes) (version 2) | ecosystem: Environmental > Aquatic > Marine > Oceanic | place: Arctic Ocean... | reverse complement strand
AACAGTGCGCAACCAGCACAGAAGAAAGAAAGTATTGCCCGGATAGCTCAGTCGGTAGAGCAGAGGATTGAAAATCCTCGTGTCGGCGGTTCGATTCCGTCTCCGGGCACCATCTATCACATCTAACATATTGTTTTTAATTAACTAGTTAGTATTTATTAAAAAAATACCCACTTTATTAACCATCTTATTGAAACAACGGTTTAGCTCAGTTATCAAAGCTCACTGCTAATTTAAGCCTCACCAGTATATGCCACCAACTGGATTTTCGTAGGAACAAAAGGCGCGTTAACTTCAAGCGCTGTAGTTTTTGTTGGCCTGCCATAACCCCGATCAAGTATCGCAGTAGCGGCAGCAATTCTAGCTGAATCACTCTGGCTTGATTGCATGACTTCTACCAGCGTATCTAGGGCATCATTGGTGTACTCACGAGCCAACTCTGACAGGTTCAACTTAAGTTCTGAGGTTGCTTTATTACCAGCGCCTGCTGGCCTACCTGAACCTTCTCTCATGCCGCCATGTGATGCCATGTTGATTTCCTTTTGATAACCAAACTCTGCTATATTTTAGCATATTAGGTTATTCGCATACATAAGCAGTCAAGGTTCACATCTTTAATCTACAAAGTGATTATCTACAAGTAGTTCTGTTTCCATATGTGGTACAGGTAACTGATCGGTTCATTGACTTAACACGGTCGCGGGCGCTAGAAAGGCCACTCTGCATCTCAGTCTGGAGGCATTGAGCCATTTCGGGCGTCCCATCTTTAAACCCATAGGCAAAACATGCCTGCTTGTAATAATGGGTTTTAGTGGCCATAGAAGCGCTTTTAAACCAAAATGGACTTCCTGGCCGGCCTAAAACTTGCTCTCCTGACCTTCCAGTACTGCATCCACTGACAGCAGCTAATGCCAAACACAATAATCCTATTAAAGATAATGACTTCATGCTGATGAACCTCAAAAATTTAGTGGTAAACTACACTAGCATAAACGATTTAAGAATTTTTCTGAAATTTACATTTCACTTCAAATGTATAATTGATGTGGTAGTTACTCTCTCTAGGGATTTGGCCTTTAAGCCTTTTAAAACGCCTCTTTGGCAGTGCCTAACAACTACACAGCCTTGCTAATCTTTTTTAGCACACGAACCGCCATAGCCCTTACCAATACCACACCCGCTCTAACATCGATTAAGCACCTTACAGCCATAGTGTGAGCCGCGTTCACCCATCCAGAACTATAACGCTACCAATGCTCATTAGCTCTTCTTACAAACTGCTGTAAGGCCTAAATAGGTATTCTTCCTATATCAATGACAACGTCATATTAGTAGTATTGTGGATAAGTAACATAGGGCGTTAAGGACAGATTCATCAATGCTAGGGGTACATAAAAGACATGCAAGATAGGTATGCTGGTGACGTCGGTGATTTTGGTAAGTTTTCATTATTGCGCACAATATTTTCAGGTGCAGGCAATAAAATTGGTGTTGTGTGGTACAAATATCCTGATGAGTTTCATAATGGTGATGGCAGGCACACTAACTATCTGACCGCTGATACCTATAAAGCCTGTGATGAGGTGCTAGTCCAAAAGCTCTCTAATGTGGTGGCTAGTGACCGAACTATTTCAAAGTTAGAATCTTTGCATTTGCTTCCTGAAAACACAATTTATTTCAGTGCTGAGCTAAACTTCCACGCAAAATATCCTAGCCAAACAATGCTGGACAAAACAGCTAAAACAACTGAAAGAATAAATTGGTTAAGCAATGCCGTAGATTCAGTCAAAGATTGCAACATTACATTCTTAGACCCTGACAATGGTCTAGAGATAAAGTCTGTGGCAGGAATAAATCAAAAAAAGTCAGGTAAATTTGCTTACTATTCTGAGGTGCGTGAACTATTTAAAGGCAAAGATGCTTGTGTGATTTATCATCATTTGAATATGAATGAGCCACATGAATCTCAAATAAAATTTCGGGCAGCAGAACTTAAAGCCAAAATAGCTCAGGATGGTAGCGTATTTGGAATAAGGTATAGCCCATATAGTCCAAGGGCCTTTTTTATATGTGCTACAAAAGACGAAGCTAAAATTATTAAAAAGAAACTGAACAATTATCTTAATAGTCCATGCGGTATTGGCTGGGATACATACTTTGAAATATAAGCTTCTAACAAGGCTGATATAGTGGTTGTAAAAAAGTCAGACTGGAAGACGATGCCAATACCAGTTGAGAAAGCTGATCTTGGTTATCAGAAGGTCTTTCGTGCTGTGGATGCTAAAAAAATCATGTCTGGCTACAAACCCGAAGATATGGATGATAGATGGTTTATTTATTGTGAAGACAGTTGGGTTTATTTTGTTCGAAGTTGGACTGGGCATCATATTTTTGGGTTTGAATTAGCTGCTTCTCCTGACGGAAGCTCTTGTGTGATTGCGAGCTGGGCAAATAGAAATATTGATGAGTATCAGTCCACGAGTGAAACAGCCGACATACAGACCATTAATGATTTAATTAATGGCATATTTAATGTGAGAAGTAACGATTAACTCAACCTTATAAAAGTGCAAGCATGAAACTATTGGCATTAAACATCCGTCAAGGTGGTGGCACTCGAATTGCAGCCATTTGTTCCTATTTGATAGCCCAAGATTGTGACGCCCTCGTGATTAGCGAATTCAGACGCAATGCTAGAGGCGACCAACTTATAGAAGCACTGAGGCAAGCAGGCTTCTCGCACGTCCATCACAATAATACAAATTCCAAACAAAACACCGTTATGGTGGCTACTAAACAGGCTAGCACCCTTTTTAAAATAGATGACTGTCCCAACGAATGGTCAATCATAGGAATTAATTTGGCTGGCTTACAATTAATTGGAACGTATTTTCCACAGCGTAAAGTCAAAGCAGCTGTATTTAGTAAGTTGGAGGATATAGCTAGCAGCAACATATTGGCAATTGGTGATTTTAATACTGGTTCCAATACATTGGATACTGAAGCTGCCAAGTTTCATTGTGCTGATGAGTTTTTAAGCCTTGCTAATAGAACTTTAACCGACCTATGGCGCGCTCATAATGGTGAGGTAACTCAAGAGTACAGTTGGTATTCGAACGCTGGTAATGGGTTTAGGATTGACCATGCACTGGCTGGTAAGCATGTCACTGATCAATGTGTAAATTGCTACTATGATCATAGCACTCGGGAAACCCTCACAGATCATTCAGCCCTAATAGTTCAACTAAGCCTATAGTTCTGGAATGAATCCCCCACTTCACACTCTCTCTAACATCGATTAAGCACCTTACAGCCATACTGTAAGCTACGTTCGCTCGTCCAGCACTGCATTGTTACCAATGCTCACTAGATCTTCTTAGAAATTGCTGCAAGGCTTAAAATGGGTATTCTTCCTATAGATAAAGCAAACTTATGCCAGTAGTATCTAATATAAAGCTTGAGTTGTTAGGGGTGGCTATGTTGAATTTCTGTATTCGGGTTGTTTGTTTACTGACTGCATCATTAATTGCAACACCAGCGTTGTCTCAAGATATATCAGGCTGGTCTGATAAGACTGTGTGCCGTCTAGTCAAAAGTGATGGTGGCGCAGCTTACGTAGAAGAGGCTAGCAGTCGTGGGCTTGACTGCAAAGCACCAATTAAAGCCAAACCTTCCAACCCCAAGTCTGATAGCTCTACTGGAATTAATAGGTATGGTGGAATAGCTGAAATACCAGAGTCTGCCAATCCAAATTATGAAACCTTGCAATATTATCTTTATAGATACTTATATTCTTTTAACATTCACCCATTCTGCAGTGCAAATAATGAAGAACTGCATTGTGAAGATAGTCCACCACGTCACTCCCACCTAATTGAACCGTCCGATAATCCTTATCAATTTAAAGCAGATATACGAGAAGATAAATACATAAAAAAACAAATGCAAGATACTGCTTTGTTAAGCTATCTTTTATATGAAAATGACAAAATTGTAATCGATGAAATAAGTCCTAATGGCAGGTTTGGTGGCATGTTCAGAGACTCATCAAAATTTCATTCACAATCAGTTGCAAAAACCCTTATTGGTTATGTTGCAGGTCATGCAATATGTAAGGGATATATTGATAGCGTAGACTCTAGATTAGATGACTGGCCTGCTCTTCAAAATACGCTTTATCATAATCAAAAATTAATAGATATATTGAATATGGCGGCAGGTACTCAAGCATATTTTGATGGGTCTAATATGTTTTCAAATTCAAAACGTACGGTTACTAGCCCTATTGTTGAAGACATTATGAAAAATGAGCTAAAAGGCTCAAAAAAATCTTCCGCTAAATACCATTACAATAATTTAAATTCTCACGTTGTTGGATCCTATCTTATTTATAAGATAGGTGATGATAATTTTCAGCAGTTGCTGGATGATGTTTTTAAGAAAAAAGCAAGAATTGAAGGTGACGTTTTCTTCCTTAAAAATGAACGTGCAAAAAAAGATGACATAAGTATATGGTCTAATTTTTATGCAACCCGATATGACTATTTAAGAATAGCAAAGGCAATGTTAGATGATTGGCAAAATGATACTTGTGTTGGGAATTATTTAAGAACGATTCATAGCAGGAGAATAAAAAAAGGGGACTGGGGAGGCGAAGGTGGAGATACTAGAGTTGGCATGCCTAAGGGTTATGCGGGGTTTTTCCATACTAGCTATAAAGGAATGAGCAATAGACCAGTAATGAGTATGGATGGATATGGGGGGCAAAGTATTGCAATTGACTTTGAAAGAGGAAGAATTGTAGCCACACAAGCCATTCATGACAATATGAAATTTCCTAAAGCAGGTAGTTACAATTGGAAGAAAATAGTTTACCAAACAATTAAAAATGGCAAGCCAGCTTCAATATTAACAGTAAAAGTAAAACAACCTATAGAACCTGTCATTGATCCTCAGCAGATAATTTTGGACAATGAGGCAAAAAAAGAGGTTGAGAGAATAGCAAAAGAATACTGGGACGATCATTATGATGCGATTGACGAAGCGTCTCAAGGCATTTTATATGGAGGGTCAGCTGACGGTTCAATGATGTTTAGTGAAGACTTCGAAATTGAAGGCCAGCGTGACGTTCGAGTAGATGACGAAAATAATAAATGGTACATAAAACAGGATAATGATGGTAATTCAGTCTATTGCAACAGGGTAAGTGATTATTGGACTGAATTTAATTTTGGAAGTGAACACTGGTCTGATTACTCTATTTCATACAGAATGAAATTTTCTGCTGGTAAAGGGGGTCGGGCAGAGACGCACATCAGAAAGACGCATGATAGTGATTACAGAGCAAATATAGGTTCATATGGAGATATAGAAATACAGTTTGCTAAGAACGCTGACAGATTCTATGAACCTATAGCTAGCGATTTTGTATCAATTAAAACAGGGGAATGGTTGGACATTCAATTAACTGCATCAGGAGACAATATAAAATATCTCATTAATGGAGAAGCTGTTGCTAGCGCCAAAGATAATAGAGCAAAAAAAGGGTCTGGATTTTTTGCAGTCTCTGCTAATTCAGAAGTTTGTATCGACGACATTGTTGTCAATAAGATGTAAAAAAGATTGGGTGGGCATGTGGGCTGAAGCAACTGCATCTTTCGAAACCAGTGAGCTAATCGATGCCACTAAATTTATTAGCTAGTTTCAGCCTCACCCGACTGCCAGAGTAGTTATTAGTACCCAAACTGCCATAGCCCTTACCTCTTGCTTTGGCCAAGTATGAGCATCTGTAAAATGCCTCACCAAATGCTACGTCATCACCACGATTTATCTTATAAAAGCAGTGCTTTTTAAAAAGTGTATAAGTTTTAATCAGATCAAATGTATTTATATTTTAATAGAATCCATGGTTTCTTTACACAGCACGTAAGTATATTTTACACCCAATTCTAGCACTCGGTATCTCTGATAATTTGAAATTTGATTTGATGAGGAAACTGATTAATCTGCATTTCAATTTTATTACCATCAGGGTCATTAAATCCAATATAACTTTGATCTTCTTTTGCTGGTGATACTCCCACACCCCATGGGGTAGCTTTCTTACTTTCAATAAATAACAACAATTCTCGAATTTCTTCCGCCAATTCGCTTGCATCGTTAATTTTTCTTGCTACGGATACGTAGTTTATTTTGCCACTCAACCATCCTGATTGGGGAGGACAAGAGTTATATTGAATTACCAGACTAGCATCATCTGTTACAGAAGTTTTATTCTCTCTTTGATCTAATGTCAGGCGCTCAGCACTAGAAGAGTAGGCAGCGTAATTGGCTCCAGCATCTATAAGAATAAATCCCTCAGTCCGATAAATTTCTAAGGTATCTATTAACGGGGTATTAATTTTTGGATAAACACTTTCTACCCAATCCCGCATAGTTCCAGCAAAAGTGGACGTTGAAAGTAACACAGTAAAAGCAAACATGTAGATGGCTTTAGGCATTATCCTCTCCTTTCAGAAGTAATTTAAAAATCAACTCTACACTGTCAATAGTAAATAATTGAATATGTTGATTGGTTTCATTAAAGAACTATAACAAAATAGACTTAAGGAGTGTTACAGATGTCTTTTCTTACACCAGCGCCGCAAATCAAATCATCATTAAAACTACCCACCAGCAAAATCCTTTTAAAGATGATTGCTGCTGGCATTCTGTTGACACCTATCTACGCATTAGCAAATGACCACTTCTCATCTTGGTCAGATAAGACTGTTTGTCGTCTTGCGAAAGCGACCCCTGACGATGTCGAGTATCAAGCCGAGGTTGTTCTAAGAAAGTTGAGTTGTGGTAGTGCTGTTAATTCAACAGAATCAGAACCAGTACAATTAGTATCAATAACATCAGCAGTGCAACAATCAACTACAACAGGAAACTGGTTTACTGATGAAATCATGTACAGCCCACACTTTGTAAAATCATCTCAACAGTTTAGAAAAAAAGCATGGACATCGACACACTGGCAATTTGCTGATTTCGATAATGACGGAGTCCAAGATTTCTTTATGATAACGAACCCAATGCAAACTGGTTTTGATTGGTCACATGATAGTCCAGAGTGTAATACATCAATTGGTACGTGTTGGTCAGAAGAAGGTTCATTCAGTCTTGTTAAAGTTACACAATCAGGATATCGATTTAGTGGCGTTGAAGTGACTGATGATTTCTTTATAGATAATAATCCTATAGAAATGAGAGGGACAGACGGCACCGATTTGCATGTTGCAGACTTTAATGGCGATGGTGTATTAGATGTTTTCCAGACTGAAAACGTTTCAATTAATAAAGATAAATCTGGTAAGAATGATATGTACTTTTTATCACAGCCAGATGGAACTTGGTTAGAGTCAACTTCTACTCACGTAACTGGCACATGGGATTGTTCGTATTGCAAATGGACTAAAGGTCATGGTGTAAAAGAAGGAAAAGGATTAATTAACTTCTCACACGGTTCTTCAATTGGTGATATTGATGGTGATGGCGACATTGACATTGTTGTTACAAGTCCTGTTTGGCACGGCTGGACAAAAAGTAGGTCTAAAAGAACAGAAAACGGTTACATATATTGTTATGAGAACCAAGGTGATGGGCATATGGTAGTTCGTCAATGTGGTGACCAATGGGGGCAGACTGCCGAACTTGGGGATATTGATAATGATGGTGACTTAGACTTAGTTTGGGGTTCAAGGCAGATGTCTTGGGTCAAAGAATGGAACATCGTTGAGCAAAGTAAAATGACAGGCTGTACTAGTAAGAATCATTGTAACGGCGCATGGAGTGGAATTCTGTTGAATGATGGAACTGGTAACTTCTACAAACGTGGTTTTGAGTTTAATGATGTGTTTACAAAAACTACGGGTTTTGCTTATCAATCTACTCCCGCAATAGGCCTTATTGACTTAGATGGCGATGATGATTTAGATGTTGTGAGAAGTTTTGTCGGGAACTTATATTCTGGTGCTGGAATGACTATTGAAGAAAATATTGGTAAAGGAAAATTCAGAACAGTACTGTACGATGAGTTTTGTGTTGGTAACACAGATAAGAATGACTGGATGAAGAATGAAGGTGGTCCCCATAACTGTTGGGTTAATGACTTTAAGTTTGGTGATTTCAACAAAGACGGTCTTGTTGATATCTACTTAGATGGACATGATGCTGATAAGAGTACAGTTATATCAGATGGTGCTATTTATATGAGTACTGGTAAATACACATATGATATCGTATTGCCAAATAATGCAGATTATCCATTGAAAAGGATAAAATTAAGAACAACTAGAAAATAGTACTAAACAAAAACAACCAATGAGCCCACTTAATTGTGAGCTTTTTATTAGTGATTATGAATTCACAAGTCTCAAAGACAAGTTAGTTAATACTCTGACTTAATGGTCGTGGTCCTTTGCGTATAAGTGATATGCTTTATTTGGCTTTATTAATGTAAAATTAAATTTCGACCTTAAAAGTAATAGGAGCGGTGCAAAATTTTCAATTAATCCAAAAGCTTGGACATTAAAAAAAGGAAACGATCCCCAAAATACAGAGTGTCAACTTAAGTTAAAGGATGGTGATTTATAATGTTCCTGTAAACATTGACACTAAAGTTCCGTTTTTATAGTAACCAACCCAAGCACCTTCTTTCTTAACCTTCTTGTAGTCACCTTTGGAAAATAACTGACCATTTTATTGTGAAACCAATGGCCCGTGCGTACAAACAGTAGATGCTCTATGATGTTGATATGAAATATACATCCATAAAGATTTGTTTGGTGATTGCGGCACTGTTTGGTGGTGTTGCTGGTGCCTCTGATTTACCAATTTGTCCTAGTGACACTAATGTTCGTTGGCATAACTGCTTTGGCACCATCACCTTGCTAAATGGCAGAAAATACGTCGGTGAGTTCAAGGATGGCAAAAGGACTGGGCAAGGCACCTTCACCTATTTAGATGGCCACACGTACGTCGGTGAGTTCAAGGATGGCAAAAGGACTGGGCAAGGCACCTTCACCTTTTTAAATGGCGAAAAATACGTCGGTGAGTGGAAGGATGACATACCAAACGGGCAAGGCACCTACACCTTTCTAAATGGCAAAAAATACGTCGGTGAGTTCAAGGATGGCAAACCAAACGGGCAAGGCACTGAAACCTATTTAGATGGCAGCACGTACGTCGGTGAGTTCAAGGATGGCAATCTCAATGGGCAAGGCACCTACACATGGTCAAATGGCAACACGCACGTCGGTGAGTTCAAGGATGGCAAAAGGACTGGGCAAGGCACCTTCACCTATTTAGATGGCCACACGTACGTCGGTGAGTTCAAGGATGGCAAAAGGACTGGGCAAGGCACCTTCACTTGGTCAGATGGCAACACGTACGTCGGTGAGTTCAAGGATGGCAATCTCAATGGGCAAGGCACCTTCACCTTGCTAAATGGCAGAAAATACGTCGGTGAGTTCAAGGATGGCAAACCAAACGGGCAAGGCACTGAAACCTATTTAGATGGCAGCACGTACGTCGGTGAGTTCAAGGATGGCAATCTTAATGGGCAAGGCACCTACACTTGGTCAGATGGCAAAGTAAAAGAAGGTATTTGGAAGGACGGTGAGTTTCAACATGCGAAGGCACTTACAAAACCAGTACCTGTTGTGAAGACACCTTCCCAAGACGATCAGACTATTCCTGCATCATCTGGGTCTGGAAAAGATGATAGCCTGTCTCCTGAACACCTGATGGAAAGTGGAGGATATGGGTTGCTAGCGGTTGATACAAACGAAGGCGTTTTTTTGGATACGCAAATTAATTTTAACGACTTTGTGGGCGGTTCTTGTGCCAGCATGGTTAGTAAACTTAGAAAGTCTAAATCAAAAGATTCATACGTTTTCCAATTACTAAGCTTTAACTATGGCTCTGGAGAAACGCTCGTTGGGGCAAGAGCAAATTTTGTAAGAGGCGACTGTGTCCCAAAAACAATTGAAAAAATTGGAGTGAAGGTGCCTCAGGCTACTAAGATATGTGAAGGCATGGAAAAAGCCTATAAGATGAGAATACTTGGCCGTAATGATGATGGCTTGGTAACAGAGTTACAATCTCGAAGTGAGCCTAAAAATAAAACAAGTCTCGGATACGATAATTTAGATGCTGGTTTTGTTTCTGGGCGGACTTTTGCGACCAAACAGCAAATAGACCTCTTTGGCTGGGAAGAATATTGGGATGACGAGTACATAGTATGCGTTAAATCAGAATGAGATAATCAAATTAAAAATAACAGTCAATTACGGTTTATAATCTATAATGGCCTTCATCATCACTGCCCTAATTGCCTCCATACTATACCCTCCCCCATGCCACACCCGCTTTAACATCGATTAAGCACCTTACAGCCATACTCTAAGCTGCGTTCGTTCATCCAGCACTACAATGCTACCAATGCTCATTAGCTCTTCTTAAAAACTACTGCAAGCCTTAAATCAGAATTTTGCCTATATCAATAACGGGCCATATTAGTAGTATCTATAGTAGGCATTATAAAGCTTCAAGGCCGCAAACATGAACATTAGAAAAGTAATAGTTGGATTAACACTTTCATTACTATTGGGTAGTGGCGTGGCAGTTGCTGCTGATTTTGATAAGGGTCTGAAGGCAGTTCAATCAGGTGACTTTAAGACTACACTAGCAGAGTGGACTCCTTTAGCTGAACAGGGGCATGCTTCTGCCCAATATAACCTAGGGATTATGTACCATAGAGGCGAAGGCGTTCTACAGAACTATAAAACCGCAGTGAAGTGGTACACCAAAGCGGCTGAGCAGGGGTATGCTTTTGCTCAATTTAGTCCTGGGCTTATGAACGAAAATGGTGATGGTGTTCCAGAGAACGATAAGACCGCAGCGAAGTAGTGCACCAAAGCTGCAAAGTTTAATCCTTAATGTGCGTTTTGCTAAAATAGATAAAATTGATATACTGGAAAAGAAGGGAACACACGACTACACGGTAGGAAACCTAAAAGTGAGTTTAAAAAAAACGTAAGTTTAAACACAATATAGGAATAAAAACCATGTCTAAAAGTGAAGAAAACAAATTAGCGATTGCAAAAAACCGCAAAACGATCTTTGGAATTGAAGCCCAAGTAATGGCAAACAAAGCGTTGGTCTATCAGTCACGTTCCATGATCGAAGAAAACCGTCTGATGATTATGAGCAATTATTCAGCTGCCTTTATGGGTAATCGCCAGCTGGCAAACGCTAACACGGATGAGATTTTTGCAAATAGAGCAGCTATCCTGAAAGGAATGGAGGCAAATGGGGATGTGCAGGAAAACTATGTCAACGCACAGACCAACAAGTCAACTTTGGATTTCCTGCGGCACCGCTCTAGCTTGAACAGCTCTGTTCTGAAAATCAGCGAAAAAATGGCTGCGATCAACTCCCAACTGGTGGAAATAAATCAAGAAATCATGGAAGCTAACAAATCAATAGTTGAATTCAATGGTGTACAGATCGCAGCAAATGCAGACATGATTGGTGGATCTTTGTCAGCATCCTCAGCGACCACTGAAAGCAATGCAGCCATTATTGCTGGCAACAGTTCAGCAATGGTGGATCTGTCAGGAAATGTGTCCGCAAACAAATCTACTATCGATGGTCTGCTTGTCATATCCGCATCAAACGCAGCGTCCCTGATGAAAAACAAGGATGAAATTAACGAAAGACGCAAAGCCATCATGGAAAACCGTGCAGGTATTGCTGCAAACAAAGCCAAAATCGGCTAATGCATCAAACTTAAATGTCAGGGTGCGGTTACATCGTGCTCTGTCTTTTAACACTGATGATTAAAGTAACTATGATTAAGTTAGTAGTATCTGCCATAATTGGTTTGTGGACTTTAAGCTTGCCCACACCCTAGCCATAGCTTCTTGTGCCCAGTCTGCATGCTCTAAATCTAACTACCCCAAGTTAGATGTCATGATCACGTCTAAACTTTCATGTGAAGCTAAGTCAAAACCTATGCCAACGAATACTGGTTTAACCAAATCCATTTAACTCTCCAAATAAGACTCAATAAAGCTGCCATCAGGCTTATAAAATCGTGGTTCAAACTTACAATTAAGTAGAACACTAAAGGAATCCTGCGAATGGCACTATTTTTTTGGTAATTGATACTGGTGACGGACTCTTGTACTTGCTTATATATTACTTGATACTCGCGTAAAATATTCGTTTTTCACGTGGATTATCGTTGTGCAACTAGAATTAGATGATTTTGACAATAAGATTATCCAGGCATTAATAATCAATGCCCGACTATCAGTGAGCGATTTATCTCGTCATGTGAATTTATCCCGGAATGCGGTGACCCATCGCATGAACAAGTTAGAAAAATCTGGTGTCATTAAAGGCTATAAAGTGATTTTGGGCGATGGCTTGCCTGTTAATGAAATAGTAGTTGCCATTATGATGGTTTATCGCAAAGACCGTATGCGAGATACCGAGGTAATTAAGTATGCAACTAAGGTGCCTGAAATAGTGTCTTGTTACATTATGAGCGGGGATTATGATGTAATACTTAATGTTCAAGCGCGCTCCCACGAGCGTGTTCATGAAATATGGAAAGATGTCAGCAGCTTGGAAAGCGTTGATGATACGCATACGACTTTTGCGCTATCTACGGTAAAAACGTAACAACTATTTTTACGTCTCATTTATCTCTCGTGTTTTTCTATTTTCTCACTCATATTTTTTTCTTTAGCAGCATTTTTACCTTTCGCTTTTAAAACATTTAATTATTCTCTTCACTGCCGATTTTATATGCGCATATTACCCATCAGTATCGTCATTTTGACCATAGCTTTGGTTAATTTGGGTATGTCTTCTAATATTTTCATTTGTAATACTGACGCTTAAATAACGTATCTAGGATGGCACTATGCATTACAACATTGCACTTATTGGTTTTGGCGGCGTAAACCGAGCCTTGGCTAACATTATTGCGGCAGACCCAGAGAAATTTTATTATGAGATGGGCTTCAATTTACGTATTGTCGCTGTTTCAGATATGTTTTTGGGATCAGTTTATTCGCCAGAGGGTATCGACTTAGATTTGCTAACCATATTGCCGGCAGCTCAAGGCGCTTGCGCTAAGTTACCCAATGGTAAAGCGACCGCAGACAATGAAGATATTATTAAAAACAGTAATGCAGATATTATTGTTGAGGCCACCGTAACTGATTCGATGACTGGTCAGCCTGCAACGTCTCACTGCCGTTGGGCATTGTCTGCTGGCAAACATGTGTCTACAACAAATAAAGGGCCTCTTGCCTTTGCCGAAAAGGAGCTAATGGCATTAGCGCTTAAAAATAATGTCGGTTTTGAATACGAAGGTGTAGTCATGAGTGGCACGCCAGTGCTTCGCTTCGCAGATAAACTATTGAAAGGCAGCGAGATTAATAAATTCGCCGGTATCGTGAATGGTACGGCAAATTATGTTTTAGGTTTAGTTGAGCAAGGCTACACTTTTGCAGATGCTATTACCTCTGCACAGCAACAAGGGTATGCGGAGGCCGATCCTAGTGCTGACATTGAAGGTAAAGATGTGATGCTCAAGGTTATTGTGTTGGCGAATCGACTATGGGATGCGAATTTAACTCAAGAAAATGTTCAGTGCCAGGGTATTACTGGTCTGACTGAAACCATGGTAAAACAAGCCGCGGCAGAAGGCTGTCATTGGAAGTTACTAGGTAAGGCGAGTAAGCAAGAGGATGGTTCTCTTGTGGCTAGTGTGTCACCAGAGAAATTGTCGATAGTACATCCCCTAGCGGGCATAAGTGGTGCGGTTAATGCGATTACTTTTACCTCAGGTATGTTAGGTGATGTGACGGTTTCCGGCCCTGGTGCAGGGCGTATTGAAACGGCATACGCTATCCTTTCAGACATTATCGCCATTCATCAGCGGAAAGGGAGTTAGTATGGAGTCCTTTACCATTATATCACCTGAGCAAACTGAACAGCGTCAACAAATAATTGATGTGGTCAATCCTTTTACACAGGGCGTTGTTAACTCTATTCCTGCAGCAACTTTGACGGATGTTAAAGCTGCATTAATTAGTGCTCAACATGGCTTTGAAATCTCTCGTAAGCTAGCGCGTTATCAACGCGCTAATATTTTAGCGGCAACCGCAGCGATTGTCCGCCAGGAGCTAAAAGCCTTTGCTCTATTGATTGTGAGTGAAGCCGGAAAAACCATTGTGCAGGCGCGAAAAGAAGTGTCCCGTTGCATTAATACGCTAGAGTTGTCTGCGGAAGAAGCTAAACGGTTAAGCGGTGAGGTAATTCCCTTTGATTCCTACGAGGGTGCTATGGGGAGGCAAGGCTACACACACTGTGACCCTCTTGGTATTGTGTTGGCGATCACCCCGTTTAACGACCCTCTTAATTTAGTTGCGCACAAGTTAGGGCCTGCGGTTGCAGCTGGCAATTCCGTTATTCTAAAACCGTCAGAGCTTGCACCGTTGTCAGCTATTAAATTGGTTGATGCATTTATGCGCGCAGGATTAGATCAGCAGATTATCTCTGTGGTGGTTGGTGATGCTGAGATAGGCAGCGCATTAGTTTGTTCTGATGATATTCGTATGGTGTCTTTTACCGGCGGGATGGCAACAGGTGAGGCGATTACACGCATTGCTGGTTTGAAAAAAATGACTATGGATTTGGGCGGCAATGCGCCAGTCGTTGTGATGGCTGACAGCGATCTCGACAAGGCAGTAGCGGCAACAGTATCTGGTGCTTTTTGGGCATCGGGGCAAAACTGTATTGGCACGCAACGTATTTTTATTGAACGCAGCATGTTCGATCAATTTTCGGCGAAGTTTGTTGTTCAAACACAAGCTCTTATTGTAGGTGACCCGCTGGATGAAGCGACAGATGTAGGGCCTATGATAACGCCAGAGCAGGCCATCCGTATTCAATCCTGGGTGGCAGATGCAATTAACCAAGGTGCAATGTTATTAACCGGACATCAACGTAAGGAAAATATATACACTCCAACAGTACTCACTCAGGTGCCCAATACAGCTAAATTATGCATGCAGGAAGTCTTTGCGCCAGTTGTCATTTTAGAACCATTTGATAGTTTCAATGAGGTGATCGCTTGGGCGAATTGTGTAGATTACAGTCTGCATGCGGGTATTTTTACTTCTGACTTAGAAACCGCTTTAAAAGCAGCCGATAGTATAGAAGCAAGTGGCGTGATGATTAATGACTCTTCTGACTTTCGTTTTGATGCCATGCCTTTTGGTGGTTACAAGCGTGGCAGTTTAGGGCGTGAAGGTGTGCGCTATGCAATGCAAGAAATGACGCAATCAAAAGTAGTCTGCTTTAATCGAGGCTGACATTTTAGTGCTAAAAGGTCAATTGATTACCCAATTTACAGTTTTCTGTAGTCACAACGATAAAAAATGGGAGGCTCAGTTCCTGAGTCAACAAAATTAGCGACTCTGCCAACCAAAATAATATGATCTCCACCATCATATTGGTGCACTCACATTTACAGAAGTGACAAAGTGTTAGTTTTTGGCGCAAAAAACAGAATATAGACTTGAATAATTTTCAGCCAAATTCATAGTCCAACTTAATTCTGAAGCCGCTCCGTTGTCGTTTGGATTAGTTAACAATTTTCCCCATTGCCCATCTGTTAAAAGGATTAAATTTTCAATTGTAGATTTAAGTCCAGAGCATCTATCGTTAGTAAAAAAGACTTCCTCAGCGTTTGCCAGATTGGCGAA
>Ga0209709_10002532_pt1 | contig 15834 bp, 14 predicted proteins | sample ArcticOcean_MG_C_2_FD_187435 | JGI IMG/M metagenome (GOLD analysis project Ga0209709, IMG submission 187435) | Marine microbial communities from western Arctic Ocean - ArcticOcean_MG_CB4_136 (SPAdes) (version 2) | ecosystem: Environmental > Aquatic > Marine > Oceanic | place: Arctic Ocean... | reverse complement strand
GAAAATTATAAAAAATTTTCAGAAGATTATTATTCTCAATTTAATGAATACCCCAATCAATTGTCTATTATTTCCTATGATATTGTTGGATTGGTATACTATCTAATTTTACAAAATGATTTTATAATTGATAAAAAATTATTTATTAGGAAGAATAAATTTAAAGGAAAAATAGGTTATTTTGAAATTAAAAAAAATAAAATTAATCATATTTTAAATTTTTATAAAATTGAAGATAGAAAATTTAAAAAAATTTTTTAATTTTTCTAAATGCTTTATAGCGGTGATCAATTTTACATTTATTTTTGTACTTCATTTCTCCAAAAGTTAATTTTTTTCCAGCAGGTATAAATATTGGATCGTATCCAAAACCTTTTTTTCCTAATTTTTTACTTGAAATATACCCTTCAACTTTACCTACTGAATTTACTGATTTACCATTGGGCCAATAAATTGTTAAAACACAGACAAAACGAGCTTTAACTTTCTTTAACTTCCAATTTATATCTTTTTCTTCAATCTCTTTATGCACCCTATCCATGGCTTTATTAAAGTTATTTTTTTTACCTCCCCATCTTGCTGAAAAAATTCCGGGCGCTTTAGACAAAACATCTACTTCAAGTCCAGAATCATCTGCTAGGCATATCATTTCCATTTTGTTAGAAAAATACTTAGCTTTTAATAGCGAATTTTCTAAAAAAGAACTTCCATTTTCAGTTGGACTTTTAATTTTAAAATCACGAGGAGAATAAATTTCTACACTTTTTGGGAATAAACCTCGAATTTCTCTTAGTTTTCCTTTGTTATTAGTGCCAACTAATAATTTTGTTATTTTTTTATTTAGCATCTAGCAATTATCAAATTTCATACCATATATGTTACAATGACAAAAGATCAAAACATCAATATAAAAGAGCAAAACGAAGAGGTAAAAAAAACTGGTATTGAAGATAAAATTCCTAAAACTGAGCAAAATTCTGTAGAACAAAAGGAAGAGATAAAAGAAATTACAACTGAGGAAAAAATTAAAGAACTAGAAGATAAAGTTATTAGGGCTTTTGCTGAGATGGAAAACCAAAGAAGAAGATTTGAAAAAGAAAGAGTAGATGCTTTTGATTATGGTGCTTTTGCTTTTGCTAAAGAAGCTTTAAATTTAATAGATAATTTAGAAAGATCTAAAAAAATCTTAGAAAATGATGAAATCTTAAAAAATACAGATGCTTTAAAAAAAACTTTAGAACATCTTGATATTATAAATAAAGACTTAATATCTATTTTTTCTAAAAATAACATTACTCCCATAGATTCTATTGGTAAAAAATTAAACCCTAATCATCACCAAGCCATGATGGAAATAGAAGATGATCACAAAGAACCAGGTACAATCATTCAAGAAGTTCAAAAGGGGTACATGATAAAGGATAGACTTTTAAGACCCTCATTAGTTGGGGTGTCAAAAAAATCTTCAGCCGATGATGAAAAAACTGAAGCAAATCAGGATAAATTTACGAACAAATAATGCTTATGGCAACTTGTAGATTAAAAATTAACACTTATATGAAGAAAAGGATTTAATATTATGAGCAAAATTATAGGAATAGATTTAGGAACAACAAATTCATGTGTTTCTATTATGGAGGGTAGTCAGCCTAAAGTTTTAGAAAATGCTGAGGGTGCAAGAACAACTCCATCAGTTGTTGCCTTTACTGAAGATGGCGAAAAACTTGTTGGTCAACCAGCTAAAAGACAGGCGGTAACCAATCCTGAAAACACTATATTTGCTGTCAAAAGATTAATTGGAAGAAATTTTGATGATCCAACTGTAAAGAAAGATATTGCTGCAGCACCTTTTAAAATAGTTAACTCTGAAAAAGGGGATGCCTGGATTGAAGCAAAAGGACAAAAATATTCTCCTTCACAAATATCTGCTTTTATTCTTCAAAAGATGAAAGAAACGGCAGAAAAATATTTAGGTCAAGAAGTTACAAAAGCCGTAATTACTGTTCCTGCTTACTTTAATGATGCTCAAAGACAAGCAACTAAAGATGCTGGTAAAATTGCGGGACTTGAAGTTTTAAGAATTATAAATGAACCGACTGCTGCATCACTAGCCTATGGTTTGGATAAAAGAAAAGAAAATAAAAAAATAGCAGTTTATGATTTAGGAGGTGGAACTTTTGATGTTTCAATTCTTGAATTAGGTGATGGAGTATTTGAAGTAAAATCTACTAATGGTGACACTTTTTTAGGTGGTGAAGACTTTGATAATACGATTGTTGATTATTTAATTGGTGAATTCAAAAAAGATAATGGAATCAATTTAAAAACAGACAAGCTAGCGCTTCAAAGACTTAAAGAAGCTGCAGAGAAAGCTAAAATAGAATTATCTTCAGCTGAACAAACTGACATTAATTTACCATTTGTAACAGCTGATAAAACTGGTCCAAAACATATTAACTTGAAAATGACTAGAGCAAAACTAGAGGCATTAGTTGAAGATTTAATTACAAAAACTATACCGCCGTGTAAGACAGCTTTAAAAGACGCAGGTCTTAGTGCCAGTGAAATTGATGAAGTTGTAATGGTTGGTGGAATGACAAGAATGCCAAAAGTTTTAGCTGAAGTTAAAAACTTTTTTGGAAAAGCTCCAAATAAAAGTGTAAACCCAGATGAAGTTGTTGCTATGGGTGCAGCAATTCAGGCTGGTGTACTTCAGGGAGATGTTAAAGATGTGCTTCTTTTAGATGTAACACCTTTGTCTCTAGGAATTGAAACTTTAGGTGGCGTGTCAACAAAATTGATTGAAAAAAATACAACAATACCAACAAAAAAAAGCCAAGTTTTTTCAACTGCAGATGATAACCAGCCAGCAGTATCAATTAGAGTTCTTCAAGGTGAAAGAGAAATGGCTTCAGATAATAAAATGCTTGGAAACTTTGAATTGGTAGGAATAGCACCTGCAGCAAGAGGTATTCCTCAAATCGAAGTAACCTTCGATATTGATGCAAATGGAATAGTAAATGTTTCTGCAAAAGATAAAGGAACAGGTAAAGAACAAAAAATTCAAATTCAATCTTCAGGTGGTTTAAGCAAAGAAGAAATTGAAAAAATGGTTAAAGATGCAGAGGCTAATAAAGAGCAAGATAAAAAAAAGAGAGAGTCTGTAGATGTAAGAAATCAAGCTGACACTTTAATTCATTCAACAGAAAAAAACCTAAAAGAACATGGTGCTAAAGTTTCAGATACTGAAAAAAAAGCTATAGAAGATGCTTCATCTAGCTTAAAAGAAGCAATTAAAGGAACTGATATTGAGGATATTAAGAAAAAAACTGAAACTTTAGTTCAGGCTTCTATGAAATTAGGCGAAGCAATCTATAAGTCTCAAGAGAAAAAACCAGATTCATCTAAAGATGGTGATAAAAATGATGAAGGAAAAAAAGACGATAATGTAGTTGATGCTGATTTTGAAGAAGTGAAAGATGAAACAAAAGATGAAACAAAAGAAGTAAAAGACGAAGATAAAGAAAAAAGCGCTTAAGACTTAAAACAACTATCATCTTAAAGTAACTTATGGCTAAAAGAGATTTTTATGACGTCTTGGGTGTTAACAAAAATGCAAGTCCAGAAGAATTAAAATCAGCATATAGAAAATTAGCAGTAAAACATCACCCCGATAAAAACCCGGGTGATAAAGCTTCTGAAGATAAATTTAAAGAAGCAGGTGAGGCATACAGCATTCTTTCAGATCAAGAAAAAAAACAAAACTATGATAACTTTGGCCACGCGGCTTTTGAAGGTGGAAATGGAAAACAGAGTGGTGGTTTTGGTGGTGCAGATTTTTCTGACATCTTCGAAGATTTTTTTGGCGATTTTGGAGGTGGGGGAAGATCTAGAAGTAGAAGAAGCACTAACAATAGAGGCTCTGATTTAAGATACGATTTATCAATTACATTAGAAGAAGCTTATGAAGGCAAAAAGCAAGATATTAAATTTTCAACCACAGAAAAATGTAACACCTGTAAGGGCAATGGATCTAAACCTGGTCACTCACCTGATACATGTACAACTTGTGGCGGAAACGGCAAAGTAAGGTCCAATCAAGGTTTCTTTACTGTTCAACAAACCTGTCCTCAATGCGCAGGAAGTGGTGAAGAAATAACAAATCCATGTAATGACTGTAATGGCCAAGGTAGTAAACAAGCTTCAAAAAAAATATCTGTAACAATACCAAAAGGTGTTGATGATGGAACAAGAATAAGATTAGCTAGCAAAGGTGAAGCTGGAACTAAAGGTGGGGCTAGTGGTGATTTATATCTATTTGTAAATGTACATTCTCATGATCTTTTTAAAAGATCAGATGAAAACTTATTTTTTGAATTTCCAATATCAATAGCTGATGCTGCCTTGGGAACAACAATAGAAATACCTACAATTGATGGTGGAAGAGCAAAAATTAAAATACCTGATGGAACTCAGAGTGGAAAACAATTTAGATTAAAAGGGAAAGGAATGCCCTATATCAGAGGCAGTGGAAATGGCGATCTTTATGTTCAAGTAAATACCGAGGTTCCAATTTCATTAAACAAAGTGCAAAAAGAATTACTTGAGAAATTTAGAGAAATTGAAAACGACAAATCAAATCCGAGTATCAAAAAATTCTTTCAAAAAGCTAAAGGTTTCTGGAAAAAATAAAAGACTAATTAACTGAAAAAGGTTAATATTTTCTTAAATGAATAAAATTAATTTAGCTATTGCTGGTTGTATGGGAAGAATGGGTCAACAACTTATTAAATCTTCTAAATCTAATAAAGATTTTAAATTAGTGGCTCTTACAGAAAATAGGCTAATTAATAAGAAAATAGCTGGAATTAAACTTAACCTAAATACAGATGAGGCCTTTAAAAAAACTGATTTGATTATAGATTTTACCGTTCCAAAATGTACTCTTGAGATTCTTAAAATTGCATCAAAACTCAAAAAAAGAGTAGTTATTGGAACAACTGGTTTTACTCAAAAAGAAGAAAATTTAATTAAAAAATATTCAAAAAAAATCCCTATATTAAAAGCTGGCAATATGAGTCTCGGCGTTAATTTGTTAATGTACCTAACTGAAATTGCTTCTAAATCATTAAATAAAGATTATTTAAGTAAAGTATTTGAAATTCACCACAAGCATAAAAAAGACTATCCATCAGGAACTGCATTAATGCTTGGAAAAGGTATTGCAGATGGAAAAAGTAAAAATTTTTATAATTTAATTGGTAGAAAATTTTTAAATAAAAAACTTTTTCCTTATGGAAAAAAAATTAATTTTAATTCAATTAGAAAAGGTGAAGTTATTGGAGAACATGAAGTAGCGTTCTCAAGTGGTAAGGAAGTAATAACATTAAATCATGAAGCTTTTGACAGGGCTTTATATTCTGATGGAGCTCTAACTGCTGCAAAATGGCTTATAGGTAAAAGGCCCGGACTTTATTCAATGAGAGATCTATTGAATTTTAAATAATGGATGAGAAAAAAAAGGCCAAAAAAATACTAAAAATCTTAAATAAAATTTATCCAACAACTCCCATCCCTTTAAAACATAGAAATAAATTTACTCTTTTAACTTCTGTTCTTTTATCAGCACAATGCACAGATCTAAATGTTAATAATGTAACTAAGGATATATATCCAAAATATAATAGACCTGAACACTTTATAAAATTAGGAAGGAAAAAAATTGAAAAATTAATAAAAAGCATAGGTATCTTTAGAATTAAGGCCAAAAGTATTTATTTGATATCTAAACAACTGTTGAAAGAGCATAATGGCAGAGTACCAAAAACCTTTGACGAACTAGAAAAACTACCAGGTGTAGGCCATAAAACGGCAAGTGTAGTCATGTCTCAAGGTTTTGGATTTCCAGCATTTGCAGTAGATACACATATTCATCGACTAGCTCAAAGATGGGGATTAACAAATGGTAAAGATGTTGTTCAGACTGAAAAAGATTTAAAGAGAATTTTTCCAAGAAAAACCTGGAGTAAGCTCCACCTTCAAATAATTTATTATGGGAGAGAGTATTGTAGAGCAAGAGAATGCTATGGTTTAACTTGTAAAATTTGTACCACTTGTTATCCTAATAGGAAAAATTCAATAAAAACAAGAAAAGCTTAACTTGAAAATTTTAGGTATAGGAAATGCAATTGTCGATGTCATCTGTAAGATAGAAGCTAGTTTTTTATCAAATAACGGATTAACAAAAAGTACAATGAAACTCGTAGATGAAGCTGAATATAAAACACTTTTATCAAACCTTAAAATCGAAGAAACTGTTTCAGGTGGTTCAGTTGCAAATTCTATTGTTGGATTATCTCAGCTTAAAAATAAAGTTGGCTTTATAGGAAAAGTAAATGAAGATGATTTGGGTAATAAATATGAAGAAGGTTTAAAAAAAGAAAAAGTAGAATATTTTTATTCAAAAAAAAAAGAAAATTTACCTACAGGTACTTGTTTAATATTAATTACTCCAGACTCTGAGAGAACAATGTGTACTTTTCTCGGCACAGCAGGAAAAATAAACGAAAATGATGTTGATGTTAATGCAGTTAAAAATAGTGAAATTATATTTTTGGAAGGATATTTGTGGGATGAAGGTAAACCAAAAAAAGCATTTGATAAAGCAATCCAAAATTCGAATAAAGTTGCAATGACATTGTCTGACTTGTTTTGTGTAGAAAGACACAAACGTCACTTTCTAGATTTGGTTAAAAATAAATTAGATATTACCTTTGCAAATGAACAAGAAATTACATCGTTAATTGGAGCAAATAATTTTGAGGACGTAGTATCTTTTTCTAAAAACCTTAAAAAACTGATTGTTATTACTAGAGGTGAAAAAGGAGCTATTGCTATTCAAGGAAACGAAGTTGTTGAATGTGGAATTAAAGAAAATCTTAAAATTGTTGATTTAACTGGCGCTGGAGATCTTTTCGCAGCAGGATTTTTACATGGTCATATAAATAATTTATCTTTAAAAGAAAGCCTAGAAAAAGGTACAGAAATGTCTTCAAGGGTTATTCAACAAATTGGTGCAAGATTTTAAAAAAAATTTATTCTTTTATGAATGCACAAATATTTAAATTTTTTCCATTAATAGTTTACCGATCTAATATTTCTTTAACAGAACAAGAAAAAAATGTGTTGATTGAAGAAATTAAAATTATGAAACAAAATAGCAAAAATTTAAGAGAACAAAATAACTTAGATGCATGGACAGGTGATGTCCGCGGCTATGAATTATTACATAAAAATGAGAAATTTGATCAATTATTTATTGAAATTAAAAAAAAAATTGTTGAATATCTTGATAGCTTAAGTATCGATAAAAACCAGCTTGATATTTATGTTCAAAGATCCTGGGGCACAATTTCAAACCAAAAAGAAAATATAAGTCCACACGCTCATCTACAGTCTCATATATCATTTGCATATTATTTAAAAAAAAAACCAGGCGATGCAAAAATAGTTTTTTATGATAAAGAAAAATCCAACGAAGTTTTACCAGGATTATTTGACTCTAAATCTATTAAACGTAAAAAAATTATAAAAGAAGTGAATTTAAATAACGCACCATCTGTTTATGTTGAGGCAAATGAAGGCGATATATTAATTTTTCCATCAAAAACAATTCATGGAACAGATCCATTAGCAAATAACGATGAGAGAATTTCGTTATCAGCAGATATTATGCTTATTGCAAAAGAGTCTAAATTACTTGAACACCTTGTGCCACCAATAAGAAATTGGAAAAAGATTTAAACTATTTTTTTTTTCTTTTAAAACTTCCTTTGCCTTTTTTGGCTTTAATAATTTTTGGTTTATATTTTTTAGTTAATAAATCTTTTGCAATTAAATTTCTTTTTTTCACTTAATTAAATATCCATCATTTTGACTTAATATAAAGTTATTATCTCTGAATTTATTAAAAATTTTTTTCCTTAATCTGTAAATATGTGTTTCAACTGTATGCGTTTCAAGTTCTGACAAATATCCCCAAACTTCACTTTGAAGAACATTTACTTTTTGTGGTTTTTTATTTTTCCTTAAAAAAAGAATTATATTTATTTCTTTTTCTGTAAGCTTTAAATTATCTACATCATTTGATATTATTCTTGAATTCAGATCTAGCGTATAATTTAAAATTTTTATAAAGGACTGATCATTAAATTTATCTTTTAAAAGTTTGATATTTATTTTTTCAACCAAGCCATTTATGTTAAATGGATTAAAAATATATTTATAATCATTACTATTTTGAATAAATTCGTTACTTTCTAAAAAAAAAATTATTTGATTTGGATCAATTTTTTTTTTTTTTATTAATTCATCTTTATAAATAAATTTTGAAAGAATTATAGAACCCTTAAAATCTATATTATTAATTTCATTTAAATTAATTTTATTTAAATTAAATTTTAAATAATTATTGATTTCAAATAAAATTTGATATAGTGCTTTAAATTCAATAATTATAATGTTGTGTTTAAACATTTGTTAATAACCTATGCTAATAAATATCAAAAATAAAGATATCTTAGAATTTGATGAGTTTAAATTTAAATGTTCTATTGGTAAAAATGGGTTTAAAAAAAATAAAATTGAAGGTGATAAATGTACTCCTATAGGGTTATTTGATTTAGGTATTGTTTATTATAGACCAAACCGTGTCTCAAAACCTCAAACATTATTGAAAACAAAAATTATAAGAAAAAATACTGCATGGTGTGATGATTCTTCAAGCAAGTTCTATAATAAAGAAATTAAAATAAATAAATTTATAAATCATGAAAAACTTTATAGGAAGGATAACAAATACGATATTCTTTTGGTAATTAAATATAACTATAAAAAAGTAATTCTTGGTAAAGGTAGTGCGATTTTTATTCACCTAACTAAGGATTACAAACCTACATCAGGGTGTGTGGCTCTTAAAATAAAAGACTTTTTAATATTATTAAAACTTTTAAACAAAAAAAACAAACTAAAGATTTTTTAGTCCCTTTTTCCAAATATTTTTGAACCTATTCTAAGAAAAGTAGATCTATATTTTATTGCTGTCATATAATCACTAGACATACCCATGCTTAAATCTTTTAATTTTAATTTTTTTGAAAGATCAAGCATATTTAAAAAATATTTCCCTTCATTTAAATTTTTAGGTGGCAAACACATAAGACCAATTATATCTAACTTTAAATCCTGAGTACAAATATTATAAAAAGCTCCTAATTTATCTGGGCATATCCCATTTTTTTGAATTTCATTTCCTATATTAATTTGAATAAATATCTTAACTTTTTTATCTTTTTTTTTTTCTTCAGAATGAATTTTTTCTGCTAATTTTAAATTGTCTAGAGAGTGGATGTAATCAAATAGCGGTATTACGTATTTTACTTTATTTGTTTGTAATTTTCCTATCATGTGTAATTTGATGTGATCAAAACTTTGCTTTATATCCGTCCATTTATCTATGGCTTCTTGAACTTTATTTTCACCAAAATGAACATGCCCGTCATTTATAAGTGGTAAAATCTCACCTATTGGAAAAGTTTTGCTAACAGCTATAATTTTGGGATTATAGTTTATTTCTTGTGTTTCTTTAATTTTTAGCTGTATTTCGTTTTTTATTGATACTATTTTATTAACAATATTATGCATAAGAATTTACCAAAATATTATTACTTTATAGATAAATTTGAAAAAGATGACATTAAAAATATAAATAAAAATATTGCTATTATTTACAGAAATTATACAAAAAAAATAGATGTTAATGTTATTAAAAGCATTAAAAATTTTTTAAAGAAAAAACAAGTTAAATTTTTTTTAGCTAATAACGTCAAAATTGCTATTCAACTCAATTTAGATGGTGTTTACATACCTTCGTTTAATATAGGGAATAGAGTTAATTTATATTCTAAGAAAAAAAAATTTTTAATAATTGGCTCAGCACACAATATAAAAGAAATTAGAATTAAAGAAAAACAAGGTGCAGAAATTATATTTTTATCTCCATTATTTAAAACAAATAAATCAAATAAGTTTTTAGGTTTAATTAAATTCAATATTTTATCTAAGCTGACAAAAAAAAAATTAATAGCACTTGGTGGTATAAATCAAACAAATATACATAAATTGTTTATATTAAATGCTTGTGGTTTTGCCTCTATTTCATTTTTAAAAAACGCTGATAAACTGTATATAGATAAAGTGATTACAAAACAAAAATATCATATTAACAATATAATTAAAAATAAATGAACGAAATAACAAATACTAAAATAAAAAAATTATTTAATCACTTTCAAAGTGCTAATTATGAATATGTAATTAGAGAGTGTAAAACTATATTAAAGAAATTTCCCGAAAGTCCTGCAATACTTAATTTGCTTGGATTATCCTTACAACAAATAGGAAATTTTGAAGCTGCTAAAGCCTCTTATCTTAAAACGATACAATTCAACCCACAACATTATGCAGCTTTAAATAATTTAGGAACCGTTTGTAGAACAATGGAAGATTTTAAAAGTTCTGAAAAATATTTTTTACAAGCTCTAAAACTAAAACCTGACTATATTAATGCCTTGTCAAACTATGCAAATCTTAAAAGAGAAATCAATGATTTTGAAGAAGCTATAAATCTATACACTAAAGCACTAGAGGTTGATCAGAACCAATTCCTAATACACCACAACTTAGCATTAACTTATCAGGGAATTGGAAAGTTTGATCTTGCAAAAAAACACTCTTTAAAGTCTTTGGAAATAAATCCAAACCATATAATTAGTCACAAAATGCTAAGTATCAGTAATAAATATATAGATGAAAATGATAATCATTTTAAATTAATGAAAGATAAACTTAAAAATGAAAACTTAGTAAAAGATGATAAAATAACGCTTAATTTTTCTATAAGCAAAGCTTACGCGGATATGGGTAATTTCGATAATTCATTCAATCACATGTTAATTGGTAATGATTTAAACAGATCAAAAATAAAATATAATATTGAAAAAGATATTGAATTATTTAAGCAAATAAAGATCAAGTTTTCTGATTTTGATTTTAACAAAGAAAATAAGAAAAATTTTCAATCAAAAAAAATAATTTTTATATGTGGTATGCCAAGGTCAGGTACAACATTAACTGAACAAATTATCGCATCTCATAAGGATGTTTATGGTGCAGGTGAACTAAGCTATTTGACAAAAACCATTAAAAATAATTTTTTTAAAAAAGAATTTTTAAACAGTGAAAAAGTATCAGAAATATTAAATAATCAAGTTTCATTAATTTATAATGAATATATTTCATTTTTAGATACATATAAATTTCAAGAAACTACAATAACGGACAAAGCTCCTTTAAATTTTAAATGGATTGGGTTTATTAAACTTTTTTTCCCTAATAGCAAAATTATTCACTGTAAAAGAAATAATAAAGATAACTTTTTATCACTTTATAAAAACTTGTTTGATAGTGATAATTTAAATTGGTGCTATGACCAAAAAGAACTTACTTCTTATTATAACTTATATTCTGATCTAATGAAGTTTTGGGAACAAAAAATACCCCAATTTATTTACCAGGCTGACTATGAAAGTATTGTCAAAAATCAAGAAGAGGAGTCTAAAAAGATGATTGAATTTTGTGAATTAGATTGGGACCCTAATTGTTTAAACTTTCATAAAAATAATAAAACACCGATTAAAACAGCCAGTATTGTTCAGGCAAGAAAACCAATCTACAAATCTTCACTTTTATTATCTGATAAATATTCAAAATACTTTCAAGAATCTTTTTCTTTACTTCAATAATTTTAGGTAAAAAAAAAGGCCCCATAAAAATATGGGGCCTTAAAATTTAGTTAGCTTAAGTAATTAAAACGCAAAAGAAACTGCAATCTCAGTAGTATCTAGATCAGTACCAGACGCTCCTTTAAGATCATTACTTTTGTTTATATTACCTTTTACAGACATACTTCCCATCGTGTAAGATGCAGAAAGACCACTGTCTTCTTGATCAACAAGTGTTGAATCAGAACCAAAACTTACAGTTCTTTGACCATAACCAACTGCGATGTTGTCACTTACGTTAAATGTAACACCCCATTGTTGTGTATGCCACTGAGCAGTATCTTTTTGTCCACCTTCAGTTGCTAATTGTCCACCAAAAGAAAGAGCACCAACAGCGTACGTAATGAACGCAGTCGATTGATTCTGGTCTTCTGATACGTTTCCACTACCTAAATCAGCTAGACCAAGACCAACAGCGATACCATCAGCTGGGGCCATAGTTACTGATATAGATTTACTAGAACCAGATCCAGCAGCACCAGTTGCACCGTCTTCTACAACTCCACCACCTTGTCTTACATAGTCAGCACTTATTGCTGCTGTGCCTAAAGTAGTTGCATAAGATATAGAACCAGAATTACCAATACCTACTCTGAAACCATCGTGTCCAGTTCCATGTGAGATATTATCCCATATTTCTTCGTTAGCAGTTGGTGTTTTGTCATCGATACCACCGATACCATGTCCACCAGCACCTTGGTCAAACATTAATGTTCCAGCATCACCCATATCATACGTCAAAGACGCAGATGATTGTGAAGTACCATTGTTACCAAAATAAACACTTACAGAATGTCCATTATCTAAATCACCAGAACCATTAAATCCTAATAATTTATTCATACCAAACGGTGATCCTGTTAGCGATCCACTTTCCTTATCAGTATATGTAAGTTTTGCTGAACCACTTACTGCCATTTCTCCTGCAAATGCAGAAGTAGCAACAAGTGAACCCGCTAAAGCAGACAAACCGATTTTTTTTATGTTGTTCATAACGATCTCCTATTCATTGTTTTTATAATTAATTATAAACATCGTTCTTTTAGCATTTTGAAAAGCAATTTCTTTGTTTTTAATATTTTTTTGCTTCTTTTTTTAAAAATGTTGTATTTTTATCACTATTTTCTGTTTATCTTGATTTTATAGAACTTTTTATTTTTGAATTTAATGTTAAATGCCCAATTTTGTATGATATTGAATATTAAAACATTATGATCAAAAAAATTAAATATTCAGTCTTCATTTATAACCTATTTTTAAGCGTTTTTCTTATTTTTTTTATTTCCTCATGTGGATTATATAAAAAATCTGATGCTCGAAAAGTATCACCTAATCCAGCTGAGCGTGTTAAAGCAAATATGGAAAAAGGTGAAGGATTTAGAATTAAAAGTCTTGGAAAGAAATCTGGAGATTTTCAGTTTGCAAGTTCAAATGAAATGTGGAGAGCCACATTAGATATTTTAGATTTTGCTCCATTAGGAAATGTTGATTACTCAGGTGGATTGATTATTACTGATTGGTTCAATGAAGAGACAGAACCTAGAAATTCTTTAAAAATTACAGTAAGATTTTTATCAAATGAAATTAGAGCAGATGGATTGCAAGTCATTTTGCATAAAAAAACCTGTAATCAGAATTTAGAGTGTTCTATTAAAAAATATTCTAGTAAAATTAACAATGATATTAAATTAGCAATTTTAAAAAGGGCTACAAAAATAAGTAAAATGGATCAAGACAAATACTTAGAAAAATATGGTAAAGTAAGAATAATTGATAACCCCAAATATTAAAACAATAAAAATATTTTATTTGAAATAATTAAAAATTAAACACGCACTATTTTTTGTGGAAAGATATAATTTTAAAACAATAGAAGAAAAGTGGCAAAAATATTGGGATAAAAATAAAATTTTTGAATCTAAAATAATTAAAAATAAAAAAAAGTTCTACTGTTTAGAAATGTTTCCATATCCATCTGGTAATATCCATATGGGTCATGTTAGAAATTATACTATTGGAGATGTATTAGCGCGCTACAAATCTATGCAAGGTTATAATGTTCTACATCCAATGGGTTGGGACTCTTTTGGTATGCCTGCAGAAAATGCTGCTAGACTAAATAATTTAGACCCTAAATCTTGGACTAAAAAAAATATTTCTATAATGAAATCACAACTTCAAAAGTTAGGTTTATCTATCGATTGGGATAGAGAAATATCAACTTGTTCACCCGAATATTACAAGCATCAACAAAAATTTTTTCTGGACTTGTATGACAAGGGCCTAGTTTATAGGAAGGAAAATTATGTAAACTGGGACCCAGTAGATCAAACTGTATTGGCTAATGAGCAGGTAATAGATGGCAAAGGTTGGAGGTCGGGTGCAACTGTTGAAAGGAAAAAATTAAACCAATGGTTTTTTAATATTTCCAAATTTTCTGAAGAATTATTAGCAGGACTAGAAAACTTAAAGTTATGGCCAAATAAAGTTAAAGTTATGCAAAAAAATTGGATAGGTAAATCTTTTGGTTGTGAAATAAACTTTAAAGTTGAGGGCAGTCTTCCAGTTGATGAGATTAAATGTTTTACCACACGACCTGATACTTTATTTGGTTTTTCGTTTCTGGCTGTATCAATAGATCATCCTATAGCAAAATTTTATATTGATAATAAAGACTTTAAAAAATTTAAAGAAGATTGTTCAAAAACCGGAACAACCGAAGAATCAATTGCACAAGCTGAAAAAATTGGTTTTAAAACGGATTTAATTGCTATCAATCCTCTAGATGAGTTACAAAAAGTACCTGTTTATTTTGCAAACTTTGTTTTGATGGATTACGGTTTTGGTGCTGTATTTGGGTGTCCTGCTCACGACCAAAGAGATTTGGATTTTGCTACTAAATATAATCTACCTGTTACTACTGTAGTTAAGCCTAATAACACAGACAAAAATTTTAAAGTTAAAAAAGAAGCATATACTGGAAATGGAACAATATTTAATTCTAAACTCTTAAATGGATTAAAGTTTCCAGAAGAATCTGTTGAAAAAACAATTAACATCTTAGAACAAAAAAAATTAGGAATAAGGAAAATTAATTTTAGATTAAAAGATTGGGGTGTATCAAGACAAAGATACTGGGGGTGTCCAATACCAATTGCCTACAATAATAAAAATGAAATAATCAAAATCCCCTTAGATGATTTACCCGTTAAACTTCCAGAAAATATTAATTTAAATACGAAAGGTAACCCTCTAGATCATGAAAAAGAATGGAAGAACCTAGATATAAATGGAGAAAAATGTATTAGAGAAACCGATACCTTAGATACATTTGTTGATTCTTCATGGTATTTTTTAAGATTTTGTTCTAGTGGCAAAACTGAGAGCGGATTTGATCAAAAAGAAATTAATTACTGGTTGCCTGTTGACCAATATATTGGTGGTGTAGAACATGCAATTTTACACCTTTTATATTCAAGATTTTTCATGCGGGCCATTGCATATAAAAATGAAGAATTTAATATTTTAGAACCATTCGATGGTTTGTTTACACAGGGTATGGTTTGTCACGAAACATATAAAGACCAAAAAAATAATTGGCTAAGTCCAGATGAAGTAATTTCAAAAGATGGAAAAATATTTTACAATAAAAAAAATTCAAAAGAAAAAATAATTGTAGGTCCCACTGAATCTATGTCTAAATCAAAAAAAAATACAATAGACCCTGAAGAGATAATTAAAAATTATGGAGCAGACGCTGTAAGACTTTTTATTTTATCAGATAGTCCTCCTGCAAAAGATGTACAATGGTCAGAACAAGGAATGGTGGCATCATATAAATTTTTACAAAAATTATGGACCCTACACCAAAAAATAAAAATTAAAATAAACTCATTAGAAAATGAAAGTGAATCAAATGAGATTTTAAAATTTA
>Ga0209709_10002530_pt1 | contig 15839 bp, 13 predicted proteins | sample ArcticOcean_MG_C_2_FD_187435 | JGI IMG/M metagenome (GOLD analysis project Ga0209709, IMG submission 187435) | Marine microbial communities from western Arctic Ocean - ArcticOcean_MG_CB4_136 (SPAdes) (version 2) | ecosystem: Environmental > Aquatic > Marine > Oceanic | place: Arctic Ocean... | reverse complement strand
GTTTATTGGTAATAGAGTTAAAAATATAAACAGATGTTATTGATAAAACTACCAATATAACTGATATAGAAAATTTAGATTTTAAATTCATAATATTTTTTTAGTTCTGTTCATTCTAATTTTTACTGGAGAAATATTTAAAAAAAAATTTCATAGGTATTATTTCTTATAGTTTTTGAAGGATCTATTCAGCTGTAATAAATATTAATTTATAATTTTAAGTTTTAAATTGGCTGTTAGAGTAAGGATACCACCATTCATGTATTTTTTGCTCATTATCCAAAATCAACATTTTTGTCTGTCTAAATGTATCCAAACCAACCTTTCCAAGCTCTCTACCAATCCCTGATTTTTTTAACCCACCAAATGGAAGTGCATCATTATCAATAAGTGGATTATTAACCCATATTAAACCAGTTTTTACATTTTGTGAGAAATAAATAGATTCATATAAATCTTTTGTAATTAAATTACACCCAAGTCCAAATGCAGATTTGTTTATTTTTTCTACAGCATCAAAAATATTTTTGTACGGAGAAAGAGTTACAAATGGAGAAAAAATTTCTTCATTTACACAGATCATGTCCGGCTTTAGGTTCTCAATAACAGCTGGACTTATGAAGTAGCCTTTAAGATAGCTAATTTTTTTTCTGTCCTTATGATATGTAACTAGAGCACCTTTAGATTTTGAGTCATTTATAATTTTATTGGCTTTATCATAACTTGCTTTATTTGCTAATGGACCAAGCTCATTTTTTTTAAATCCATCACCAATACGCAAAGCGTTCATTTTTTTTATAAATATTTTTTTAAATTGATCATAGATCGTATGATGCACTAATATATGTTCTGTAGATGTACAGACTTGTCCAGATAAATGGTAGCTTGAAGTGATTGCTGCTGTTGCAGCAAAATTTAAATCAGTTTTATCAGATATTACCATAAAATCACTACCACCACCCTCAAGGTGGCAAGGTTTAAAATTGGCTGCGCAAGATTGATAAATTTTATTAGCGGTAGACGCGGAGCCTGTAAAGCTAACTATATTAATATCTTTATGTCCTATAATTAGTTGACCAGTTGAAGAGTCTCCAGTTACACAGGCAACCACACCAGCAGGCAGATTGTTAAAAAACTTCATAAATACTAAAGATGTTAATGAGGCCTGTTCTGAAGGTTTTATGATAACAGCATTGCCAGCAGCTAAAGATGCTGACACTGTCCACATCATTATTAATATTGGAAAGTTGAAAGGGAGTATGTGGGCACTAATTCCCATTGGTTCTTTTATTTCCATTTGCATAGAGTTAGCTTGAGTTGTTCCTGCTATTTTTCCAGATTCATCCCTTGCCATTTCCGCAAAGTATCTTATAGCTGAAGAGACATTTGCCAATTCTCCATAAGCTTCAGTTAATGGTTTTCCTACTTCGACTGTCATAGTCCGTGCCAATTCTTTTAAATCTGAATTATCAATTTCATTAGCTAAACTATGTAATGCCTTAGATCTTTCTAGTGGTGAAATCCTCCCCCATTTAATCTGTTCGACTTTAAGGTCTTTTATAGCTTTATTTATTTCAACTTTACTTTGAACTGCAATTGATCCTATTATTTTAAGATTGGAGGGATTTGTTATATTAATATTATTTTTTGAATTAGACTTTTTAAACTTAGATTTTGAATAATATTTACAAGAATAAAAAGTCATTTAAAATATACAGTAAAATTTCTTTATTTTTTTAATTACCCTGCATGTTCCTTTCCAATCTTTTGGAAAATATGCAATTGAACCAGGCTTAATATTTATAACTTCATTACTTTCAGATGTATAAATACATTCACCTTCAATAAAGTGACAAAACTCAGACTTGGTAACATGACAATTCCATTCTCCCTGAGTGCATTGCCAGTAGCCCATTTCATGATTACTTGTTTTATTTAATAAATAACCTGATACCTTTGAAATATTGTCTCCGATTGGACTATCTACATTTCCCCAATCTATAATTTGATTATACCCAGCCTTTAAATGTATAGCTTTTGAATAAGACATTATACTAGCGCAACTATTAATGAGGCTGCTTTTTTAGTTCCATTATCCAGCTGCATAAATTCTGAGGCTTTTATTAAATTATTCTTTATTTCACTATCATTCATTGTAGATTCAATATTACTTAAAAGTTCACTGGGCTCCCACTTACTTCTGTGCATTTTTATTCCATGTTTAGTTTCATGAACTCTAGTGGCATTGTCTTGCCCATCCCAAACATAAGGCATAATGATAGCAGGGACACCAAAATATAAACATTCAGTAAAACTGTTATTTCCTCCATGATGAATCACTAAATCACATTGAGGAATTACAGAAGGTTGTGGGTACCAGCTATCAATAATGACGTTATCTGGAATATCAATATACTCTCCCTTGTAATCACCTACATTAACAAGAATTTTATAATCTGATTTTCCTAAAGTATTTATTAGTCTTTTCATAAGATCTATGTCTCCTGAGCCAAGAGATCCAAAACTTAAGTAGATTAGCTTACTATTATTATTTTTCTTAAAGTTAGGAACAGTATATTCCTTATCTTTACGAACACATCCATGTAAATAATGAAATTTATTTTTGTCTAAAGGTTTAGATCTGTTAAATTTAACAGCCTCTGGGTAAAGTAACAGGTTTAAATATGGGGATGTTTCAAAAAATTCACCAACTGGATATTCATCTTCATTACACTCTTTTAAAAAGTTATTAAATTTCTTATGAATCGGAGCAACTGTTTTTATAAATTTTTCGTTAAATTTTTTAAATCCATCCTTATCATTTTCACCACATCCAGATAAATATGGAGGTATATTTTCATCAGCTATTTCATTTTCGCTACAAGATAATATTCTAACCCAAGGTTTTCCATAACTCTTAGTTGCTGGAAAAAGAATTACATTATCAATACATACAACATCTGGTTTAATTTTATCTAAAACTTGAGGTAAATCTTTTTCAGCCCAAATTGCAGTTTCTACAATAGCCTCCCAGCAATCTTTGATGTAAGTATCAATTTGCTCATAAGGAGTTTTATCAAAGTTTGGAATATGGCCATTAATAAAATCTACCCAATATTTTGCCATTGCATCAGCTGACATTGGTTCTGACATATTTATGGTATGTTCTTCAAATCCATAATCTTTAAATACACCTTCAAACCCTTTGTCACATATAAAAATTGCCTTGTGGCCTAATTTTTCAACTTCTTGCGCAATCCCAACTGAATTAAGTGCTGGTCCAAAGGCTGCTTCCGGAAAAAAAACTATAGTTTTCATGCTTATAACCTCCCTTTATTAATCTTTGTCAAATATCTTAGTATATTTTAAATAAATTTGTATTACAAAAGCAAGCAATCTTTGAATATTTCTTAATGTTTTTAAATGATTTATTCGCTTTTATATAGATTTCACTAGAACTTAGATCTGATTTAACTATTAATTCAACTTCTTTTCCATGATAGCCAACGTGGGTTACTTCTGCACTAAATTCAAAATCAAGTTCTTCGCTACTTTTAAATAGATAAATATCTTCAGGTCTTATTCCAATTAAATTTTTACCAACTTCCCTGTTAATAGTTTTAATATTTAAACATTTTCCATTTAAAAAATTAATTTGATTACCAGATCTATTAATTTCAAAAAAATTCATTTTTCCAATAAAATTGGCAACAAAATAATTTTTAGGATTAGAGTATAATACTTCAGGCTTATCTATTTGTATTATTTTTCCATGATTCATAACTGCTATCTTATCAGCCAAAACAAGAGCTTCATCTTGATCATGGGTAACCATTATAAATGTTATATTAAAATCATTTTGAATTTTTTTTAATTCAATTTTCATTTGCTCTTTAAGATTTTTGTCGAGTGCCGAGAGAGGCTCATCTAACAATAATATTTTAGGTTTTTTTATTAAGCATCTGGCTAAAGCCACTCTTTGTTTTTGCCCTCCTGATAATTCATCTGGCTTTCTATTATTTAAACCATCAAGACTTGTCCTTGCTATAATTGAATCCACTCTTTCCTTAATTTCTTCTTTTGAAAGATTTTCTCTTTCAAGCCCATATGCAATATTTTTAAAGACAGTGAGATGGGGGAAAAGAGCGTAGCTTTGAAATAAAAGATTCGTAGGTCTATTATACGGCTTAATATGAGTTATATTTTCTTTATTTAGCAATACATCTCCATTATCAGGTTTTTCAAAACCTGAAATTATTCTTAATAGTGTTGTTTTTCCACATCCGCTTGGTCCAAGTAATGCAAAAAATTCACCGCTATCAATTTTTAGATCAATATTGTCTAAGGCTTTTACGGATCCAAAAGATTTACTAATATTTGATATTGTAAGCATTATAGAATTACATTTCCTTTATTAAATCGCTGAGAGATAAATAAAATTAAAAAACTAAATAATATAATAAATGTAGATAAAGCATTAATTTCAGGAGTAACACCAAATCTAATCATTGAATATATTAACATTGGGAGAGTAGTTGAATCTGAACCTGGTCCAGCAGTAAAGAATGCAATTATAAATTCATCTATTGATAAAGTGAAAGCAAGCAAGGACCCTGCTAAAACACCAGGAAATATTACAGGCAATGTGATTTTAATAAATGTAGTAATATTTTTTGCCCCCAAATCATATGATGCTTCAATTATATTATGATCAAAATGATTAAATCTTGTTCGTACAATAGCACAGACAAAAGCAATATTGAAAACTACATGACTTATAATAATTGAATATAAGCCAAGAGTAAATTGAAGTAATGTAAAAAATGATAGCAATGAAATTGCCATTACAATATCAGGAATAATCATTGGAACAAAAACTGTTCCTTCAATAAAGTGGTTTTTATTCTTTTTTAATTCTATCCCTACAGCTAATAACGTCCCTATAATTGAAGCAAGTAGCGTAGAAATAGTTGCTACAATTAAAGTATTTATGAGCGCATTAAGTATTTTTTTATTTTCAAATAATTTTAAGTACCACTCAAGGCTAAAGCCTCCCCAACTAGTAGGTACACCTGACTTATTAAAAGATAAAGTAATAAGAACAATTATTGGAATATAGAGAAAACCAAATATTAAAAATAAATATAGTTTACCAAATTTCATTAGCTAATTTTCCTTACGGCATAAGCTTGTAAGAATAATAATAAAAGCATAATTGAAATTAATACAAAAGATAAACTTGCTCCAAAAGGCCAGTCTCTAGCGCTAAGGAATTGATCATATATTAGATTTCCTATCATTAAAAATTTACCTCCTCCTAATAAATCAGGGGTTATAAAATTACCAATACTAAGGACAAATACAAATATAAATCCAGCGGCAACCCCTGGAAGAGTAAGAGGAAGAGTAACTAGTAAGAAAGTTTTAATTGAGTTTCCACCTAAATCTTTTGATGCTTCAATTAAATTTCTATCAAGTTTTGATATAGATGAAAAGATACTCAATATAACAAACGGCAAATAATTATAGACAAGTCCTGTAATTACGGCAAATTCTGTGTATAAAATATTTAGAGGTTCAGTAATAATATTAAGTTTTATTAATAAAGTATTAAACAACCCTTGATTATTTAAAAGAACCATCCATGCATAAGTTCTAATTAAATAATTACTCCAGAATGGAAGCATAACTAAGAACAACAAGGCAATTTGATATTTTGCTGGAGCTTTGTGTATAAAGTAAGCCGCAGGATATCCTATTAAAACTGCAAATAGACCAGATAAAAAAGCAATTTTAGCAGAGTTAGCTATAATTTTTAAATATGTAAATTCTAAAACTCTGAAATAATTTTGAAAATTAAAATTATATTCTATGCCCCCATAAACACCTCTCTCAAAGAAACTAAGAGATATTATTAATAAACAAGGCAGTATAAGAAAAAGTGTAATCCAGATTAATCCAGGGATTAGTAAAAGATTATTTTTTATGAAATTTACCATTTATCCTGACAAGGAGACCAAGTGGTCTCCTTGTATATAGTAATATTAATTAAATGTTAAATTAACTTAGTCAGATAAAATTTCTGAAACAGTTTTAGCATAAAGTTTTGCTGCAGACCCAACATCTTTTAATGTTTCATGATTTGAAAGTTCATCAATACTCATTCCAAGATTAGGAAACTGTTCAAACATTCCTGCAGATGCTTCCATTGCAGTTTTATTTGGAACTTTATACATTATATTTTCAACAGTCCAAGTGGATATAGCTGGATCTAAAATATAATTAATAAATGCGTGAGCCTCATCTTTATTAGATGAAGATTTCATTATCACCATAGTGTCTACCCACAAATCTGAACCCTCAGAAGGAACAACAAATTTTACGTCTGGATTTTCCCAAATTGCGTAATTACACCATCCATCCCAAGCATGCGTCATAGAAGCCTCACCAGACAATAACTTTGCATAGAACAAAGTATCATCATACGCTAGGAGATTCTTCTTTGCTGATATTAACTTTGCTTTAGCTTCGTTAAGTTTGTTTGGGTCTGTTTCATTAACAGAATAGCCCAGAGATAATAGTCCTGCCGATAACAACCACCTATCTGTAGAAAGCATTGTAATTTTACCTACTAAATCATTACTTGGTTCTAATAAATCATTCCAACTAGATGGTGTTCCAGACACTAAATCTGATCTATAACATAAACCGGTTGTACCCCATGCGTAGGGAACTTGAAATTTATTACCTTTATCAAAATCTAGATTCATTGCTTCTTTATAAAAATGCTTCATATTTGGAATTTTTGAATGATCAATTTTTGCAAGAAGACCCATTTTATCTAATGCCTCAGCAAAAGGAGATGATACAAAAAGAACATCGTAGCCCTTACCTCCACTAGCAGTAACTTTTCCCATAATCTCTTCATTTGTTGCATGAAATGACATTTCTCCAGTAATCCCTGTGACAGCATTAAAAGTTTCCATTATATCTGGAGCAGAATAGCCATCCCAGTTAGATATGACCACATCGGCTTTAAGCGGTAAAATTGATATAATCAATATACTTAAAGTAAAATAAATTTTATTCATAATATTAACCTCTCTTTTATACAACTATTTTATATCTACACATTTTGACTAAACTTTATAAAAGAGTCGAGTCTTAGTTGCGTAAAAAGGCTATTATAATCTGCTAGCATTCTTTAAATATCTTAGTTTTCTTAGTTTTTTATTTTTTACTAATATTAAAGACTTCTTTATTTATCTAATAAAAAATCCTATTATTTATAAATAATAATGTGAATTTAAAAATTCAAATTGCTCTATTTTAGATAATTTGACATTAATAAATTAAATGGATCATTTTTTAGTATACGATTTAATGCAACCCGTACCAGCAATCGAGTGATAATAATAAAAATAATCTAAGAGGTTGTGGGCTATACCTTGCCATGTTATAATTTAACTTAAGGAGGTCATATGGCCAATTTGTATAAAGTTAAAGTCGATGTAATTGAAAAATCAATTTCGTCTAGAGAAGAAATCATCAATGCAGAATCTTCTGCAGATGCTAAGGAAAAAGTTATTAATTATTGCAAAGAGCAATTAGTTGATAACGATAATCTCAAAGAAATAGTAGAGGTAAAAATCAGTAGTGCAAAAGATGCTGTTACTGAAATCAAAAATAAAGATTTACCTAACGGCAGACCGGGAAACCCAGTCAGCGCGTAAAATCAAAAACTGAGAAAATGTGGTCTCGGTTTTCTTTCCGAGGCCATGTTTATTTGAAGAGTTGCAAAAAATTTAGTTTTATTCCTTGTAAATATTACTTAGTTAATTCCATCAGCCCTCAGTATAATAAAAAATTGAAGTTATTTTAAATATCCGCGTAAGTATGAGTTTCTTCTGCTGCACCTGGATGCGTTACCGCACCTTTACAGGCAGGGCCAACAGTTTCAGCGTATTTCCAAATAGTCCCGCTGTTATAGTCTGTTTTTCTAGGTTTCCAGGAAGCTTTTCTTTTGGCTAATTCATCATCAGATAGGTCAACTGCTAAGATGCCATTAACCCCATCAATAATAATCTTATCTCCATCTTTAAGTAGTGCAATGGGCCCACCTACTGCAGCTTCTGGGCCTACGTGACCAACGCATAGACCTCTGGTTCCACCACTAAATCTTCCATCTGTAATAAGGGCAACTTTATCTCCCATACCTTGACCAGATATGGCAGCAGTAGTTGATAGCATTTCTCTCATACCAGGTCCACCGCGTGGTCCTTCATATCTAATTACAATTACATCACCATCATTGTACTTTTCATTTATTACACACTTAAATGCATCTTCTTCACAGTCAAAGCATCTTGCAATACCTTTGAATTTTGTATTCTTCATTCCAGCCACTTTTACGATTGCACCTTCGGGTGCAAGGTTTCCCTTTAACCCTACTACACCACCTGTTGGACTAAGGGGATTGTTGTATGGTCGAATAACTTGTTGGTCTGGGTTAAATTGAACAGATTCTAAATTTTCAGCTATTGTTTTTCCTGTAACCGTCATGCAATCACCGTGAATATAGCCACCTTCAAATAAAGTTTTAATTATTATTGGAACACCACCTGCTTCATAAACATCTTTAGCAACAAATTGGCCACCTGGTTTTAAGTCAGCAATATAGGGAGTTCTTTTAAAAATCTCTACAACGTCGTCTAAAGTAAATTCAATACCACATTCATGTGCAATTGCTGGCAAGTGCAGCCCAGCATTAGTAGAACCTCCAGTAGCGGCAACAATGGTTGCTGCATTTTCAAGGGCTTTTCTAGTTACAATATCTCTAGGGCGTATATTTTTTTCAATTAAATTCATTACTTGTTTACCAGACTCGTAAGCGTACTTGTCTCGCTCTTCATAAGGTGCTGGCGCACCTGAAGAATAAGGTAGCGCTAATCCAATCACTTCAGCGACACACGCCATAGTGTTTGCTGTAAACTGTCCACCACAAGCACCTGCACTTGGACAGGCAACACGCTCTAGTTCTTCTAAATCTTTTTCTGTTGCACCACCTGCAGCATATTTTCCAACAGCCTCAAATACATCAACTACAGTTACATCATTGCCTTTATATCTTCCCGGTAATATTGATCCACCATACATAAAAACACTTGGAACATTTAGACGACACATTGCCATCATTAATCCTGGTAATGATTTATCACAGCCTGCCAAACCAACCAATGCATCATAACAGTGACCGCGCACTGTCAACTCAGTAGAGTCTGCTATAACCTCTCTTGAAATCAATGATGATTTCATGCCCTGATGACCCATGGCAATACCGTCTGTTACTGTAATGGTACAAAACTCTCTTGGAGTACCGTTGGCTTCTGTAACTCCTTTTTTTGCTGATTGCGCTTGACGCATTAAAGCAATGTTACAGGGTGCTGCCTCGTTCCAAGTAGATACGACCCCAACAAAAGGTTTGTTAATATCTTCTTCAGTCATACCCATAGCATAGTAATAAGATCTATGCGGCGCCCGTTCTGGACCAACGCTTACATGTCTACTGGGTAATTTTGTTTTATCTACCATTATTACTTTTTAATTCGAAAAACTCTTAATTGCATCTTCAATTTTATTTTTTGAAGACATATATTCTTCTAAACGTTCTTTTTGCTCAGCTATTATACTTTCTGGTGCATTTTCAGCAAAATTTGGGCTATCTAATTTATTAGAAATCTTCTGTATCTCATTGTTTATCTTGATTAAATTCTTATTAAGTCTTTCACTCTCGATATTAAAATCGATAATCCCAAGCAAACTTAGGTAGAATGTATCTTCATTAACAATTATTTGAATATCACCCTCTTCACGTTCGCCAGTAAGGCTTTGAAACTCACTAATTCTTGCAATAGAGCTTAATGTTTGTTGATAGGTTGAAAATAGATTCTCTAATTCTTTTTGATTTTTATCATATTTAATACATATCAAAGATTTTACAGGCACATTTAATTCCGATCTTGTTGATCTAATCGCTGAAATAATTTGAATCAGTTTACTCGTATCTTGATTATTTTCTTTAACTGGAATTGCAATAATTGGCCATTGAGTATGCATTATTTTTTTTGACGATCCATCATTAATAAAGTCAATTTTTTCCCAAAGATGTTCAGTTACAAATGGCATAATTGGATGCAACATGATCGTTAATTTAGTTAATACATAAGATGCTGTATTTTGAGATTCTAGTTTATCAATTTCGTTATCTGAATTAAATACTGACTTAATTAATTCTATGTACCAATCACAAAATATATTCCATGTAAATTTATAAAGTATATTTGCTGCTTCATTAAATCGATATGAGTTAATTGCTTTACTGACAGCCTGCTCACAGTCATGCAATTCATTTATGATCCACACATTGAAAGTATTTTGAGCTTGTTTTAGATCTAAGTTTAAATCTTTACATTCATTGATTTCACAAAATTTTATGGCATTCCAAATTTTAGTAATAAAATTTCTATAACCCTCTACTCTTTGCGAAGAAAGTTTAATATCTCTTCCTTGTGCAGCCATTGAACATAATGTCATGCGTAAAGCATCAGCACCATATTGATCCATTAAAATTATTGGATCAATAACATTACCTTTAGACTTTGACATCTTGTGGCCTTTCTCATCTCTTACTAAAGCATGCACATAAACATCTTTAAAAGGAACTTTTCCAGTAAAATAAAGTCCCATCATCATCATTCTTGCTACCCAAAAGAAGATAATGTCAAATCCAGTAACAAGTACATTTGTTGGAAAATAATTATCCAACTCAGGTGTCTGTTCTGGCCAACCTAAGGTTGAAAAAGGCCACAGAGCAGAAGAAAACCACGTATCTAAAACATCAGGATCTTGTTCTAGGACTACTTCTTCACCATAATGTTTGAGCGCTAACTGTGAAGCTTCACCTATGTTACTGGCAACAAAAATATGTTTATCCGGTCCATACCATACAGGTATCTGATGACCCCAAAGTAATTGTCGAGAAATACACCATGGTTGAATATTTTCCATCCATTCAAAATAAGTTTTTTCCCAATTTTTTGGAATAAAGTTAGTCTCTTTATCTTTAACTTTTTTAATAGCTTCGGTAGCTAGTTTTTTAGCATCTACAAACCACTGATCAGTAAGCAATGGTTCAATAACAACATTTGATCTATCGCCATAAGGAACTGTATGTTCATTCTCTTCAATTTTATTGAGTTTATTGAGTGCAATAAGATCTTCGATGATCATATCCCTTGCAATATATCGATCTAATTTTTGGTATTTTATTGGAACATTTTCATTTAAGCAGGCATTTTCATCAAAAATATTAATAACTTCTAAGTCATTTCTTTTTCCTACTTCAAAGTCATTGAAATCATGAGCTGGAGTAATTTTTACTGCACCGGAGCCTTGATCTGCTTTAGCGTAATCATCAGCAACAATTTTAATTCTCTTATTAACGAGTGGAAGTATGGCGTATTTACCAACTAATTTTTGATAACGCACATCATCAGGATGAACTGCAATTCCAGTGTCGCCCAACATTGTTTCTGGTCTAGTGGTTGCAACAGTAATTATCTCATCACTATCTTCTATGTTATAATCAATATACCAGAGGTTTCCCTTAACTTCTTTTTGAATAACCTCTAAATCAGAAATAGTAGTTTTTAATTTTGGATCCCAATTTGACAGTCGTTTATCTTTGTATATAAGGCCGTCGTTATAAAGTTTTACAAATACATATTTTACTGCATCAGACAAGCCATCATCAAATGTAAATCTCTCCCTTTCCCAGTCACAAGAGCTGCCTAATCGTTTTAATTGGTTTAATATTTGACCACCTGAAACTTCTTTCCATTCCCAAACTTTTTTTACAAACTCTTCTCTAGTTAAATCAGCTTTCTTAATTTTTTTCTTACTCAGTTCTCTTTCAACGACCATCTCAGTTGCTATACCTGCATGATCCATGCCTGGTTGCCAAAGCACATCTTTGCCAAGCATCCGGTTATATCTAATTAGTATATCTTGAAGAGTGTTATTTAGAGCATGTCCCATATGCAACGTTCCCGTCACATTGGGTGGCGGTATTACAATGCAGTAAGATTCCTTGTCACTATTTATGACAGACTTAAAATCACCATCTTTTTCCCAACTTTCATAAACATGCTTTTCAACAAGTTCATGCTTGTAATATTTATCTAACATAATTTTTATTATTTAAGGACTTCAGATTTTAAAGCAAGTTCAGACAGAGAAACTCTTTCTGAGATTATTGAGTCTAGCTCTTTTTTTTCTGAAATAAGGGCACTTAGCTCTTCTTTAATAATAATATCAATTTTATTTTCTATAGATTCTTTTAATTGAGCTCTAATAATTTTTCTTATTGATAGATCATTTTCTTCTTTAAGAATATTATTACTAACTCGGTCTTTTAAATCTATAATATTGAAATCTTCATCAATCAACTGCGTAAGGTTAAGTGTCTCTGTAGATTCTACTGAAGCAATTTCTTCTTTAGTCTCGTCAGTGATCTCCTCTTCAAGCTTAGCCTCAATAGGACTAGTAAGCTCTAATACGTCATCAGTAATAGGTTTTGTAAGTTCAAGCACGTCTTCTGATAAAGGTATATCATCTTGGCTAGAATCCTTATTTTCCATAAGGTCTTTTATGGCTGCTAAGATGTCATCTGTAGATTTTTCTTGTTTATTCATGGAAGTATTATATTTGGCAAATATAAAGATATCTATTAAAGAATTTAATTATTGAACAATTTTTCTATTTCTAAATCGCCCATTAAATATAGCATACGGGCTACAATAATCTGCTCATTTCGTTGTTCTTTAAATAGCTCAATTTCTGCATTTAGCAGCTGCTGTCGAGCATCCAAAACATCTAATAAAGTTCTTTCTCCAACTTCTTGTTCAATAACTGTTCCATTGTATGCAAATTCCGATGATTCAACTGCCACTAATGCTGCTGCTACAGTATTTTTTGAAATAGAATGCTGTCCCCATATAAATTTTGCCTGGGTCAAGGTGTCCTGATGTACTTTTGTTTGACTTATATAGCTTCTATTTTTTATTTTTTTTGCCTGTCTCGCTTTAGACAATGATTTTCCAGAAGTAAAAATTGGCCATGAAACAGTTACTGATACGGTTTCATTGTTAAATTGGTCTATTGTGCTTGAGTATTCATAGTAATCATTTTTAGAAGCACTCATCGAAATTTGCGGCAACATAGCTGATCTGGCAATGCCTGCATTAGCACTCATTGATTGAACATTCAACGAGGCAAGTTTAATTGCAAAATTACCTTCTTGAACACCATTAAAAAACTTATTTTGATCATACGAATTTATAGTTCTGATATTTGTAAATTCTAAGTCAATTGCATCCTCACCTATAATATCATAGAAAATATTTTTCTTGTTATTAAGAATAATTTCAGCATTCAACATACTTATTTTTGCTAAACTCATTCTTGTTTTTGCCTGCGCAACATCTGTTTTAGATAAAAGACCAGCATCAAACTCAGCTATTGCCGAGTTATGTCTTTGTTCTATTGCAGCAAAATTATCTTTAAATGATAGATATGTTTTGGATGATAATAAGACATCATAGTAACTTTCTAAGGCCGCTAAAATAACTTCTTGTTTCTTATTTTGAAAAATTAAATTTTGACTTTTATGATCTGTCTTAGATTTTACTAGTGCGTAATATCTTCCAAAGCCATTAAATATATTTTGACTAATTGTTACTGAAGCCCTGGAAGGACTTAAATCATAATCTGGACTTAATGCTCCAGATTGGCTTTTAATGTTTGTCACCTCAGAATCTGACTTTGAACCAGATAACGAAACAGAAGGAAAATAACTTGAAATTGCTTGATTAATGTTTTCCTTAGATGCAGATAAGTTTAGTTCTTCTATTTTTACCTCAAGATTGTTTGATAGACTACTATTTAGAGCATCATTTAATGTTATCGCGCCTGCTAAATGTGGAATAAATAAAATGATACTTAAGTACCTTAGGACACTATTTATTTTAAGATTAATCATATTTTATAACTGATCTATATATATCATAATGATATATGTGCAATATATTTTAAATATATTTAAAACTGAAATTTCTTAGGTTTCTTAAAATCTAAAAGCATGGGTGCATCCATGCTAAATAGGAATTCACTTAAAATTTGATTATTATTTTTTCTATATTTAATTGCTGAATATGAATCATTTTCACATATTATAGTTACTAGTCTGCCGTTATCAGCTAATTGATCTAATATTGTATTTGGAACTTCCTCAATAGCCCCTTCAATTAGAATGCAAGTATAAGGACCTTGTTCTGGGTAACCAGAAATGAGTTTATTTTGAATAAATACAACATTGTTGATTGAATCTTCCAAAACTGCATTCTCAGAAAACTCAATTAATTCTGGGTCTTCTTCAATACATATTATTGTTTCAGCAATCTTAGAGGCTACTGCTGCTGAATAACCTGTTGTAGAACCAATAATTAAAATCGTTTCTAAGAGAGTGACATCCAAAGCAGAAATAAGTTTTGCACTAATTGAGCACTTTGGTAAATACCTGCCTCCTTCTAATGGAATATTTTTTTCTACATAAGCTGAATTTTTACTCTTGAAAGGAACGTAGGTAACCCTGTCAATGCTATGGAGCGCGTCAAGAACATTAGAATTAATTCCAGATAGAGGCTTAATTTGACCTTCTATCATTATTGCATTTTCAGAATGGGTGTTCATCTACATGTAAAAATATATTAATATACAATAACTATAATAAAGAATAATTCTTCACAAGTTAAACTTATTAATGATATAAGTTTTGAGACTTATGGGGCCACGTGGCGGAATGGTTACGCAGAGGATTGCAAATCCTTTTATCCCAGTTCGATTCTGGGCGTGGCCTCCATTATAAATCGTGAAATTTTAAATTCTCCACAAATTTATTAGCTTGCTCATTGGTAACCCACGAATGAAAATTCTTTATCATTCCAGAGCTGAAATTTGGTAGCAATTCCTGTAATTTTTTTTTAGATTTATTGGCTTTCTTTTTTAAAGAGCCACTTGTTATTAAGTCAGCGATGTATGATTGCGGATACTGAGGTTCAGCCTGAATAAGTTTTTTTATATATTCTTGTGATTTTTCTATATTACCATCTAGATAATTAAATCTCCAAAACTCGTAGTTTGTTCGCCATCTGCCATAATCATCATTGTATAATTTGTATGCTTTATCCATTTCTAAATATGCTCTTTTCTTTTCTCCAATTTGATAAAGTGAAGATCCAAACAGTCTTCTTGAGTGAGCAAACTTTTTATTCAATTGAATTGATTTGTAGGTATGATTTATTGTTAGGTCATAATTAGAGCCATAGTAAAAAGCCAAACCAAAACAAAATTGACATAAAAAATTTTCCTCATTCATTGAAACTGCACTTCTAGACAGATTTAATAGGGTTTTTTTAATCTTATTTGGATCGCGCACGTTAAACATCCATAATTTGTCAGCATATGAAACTGATATTTTTGCAATTGTAATTGCTAAATCTTCTCTTGGTATGGACTCTATTAATTTACTGTAAGCATTTTTAGACAATTGAAATTTTATTGTTCTTTTATCCGTTTCGCCTCTATTGCGTTTAATTACATCTTGTTCTTCAAGGTATTTCAATCTGCGCCAAAGCGTTCTTTCTGGAGCTTGTGTAAAATAATGAATATCATAAAATGATAGGCCTTTTGAAAAGTTAATAAAAAGTCTAAAAACAATCTCT